>Ga0334898_1000042_pt1 | contig 243386 bp, 227 predicted proteins | sample GraSluR3_MG_10_FD_207228 | JGI IMG/M metagenome (GOLD analysis project Ga0334898, IMG submission 207228) | Sludge microbial communities from methane-producing bioreactor in Wageningen University, Netherlands - Granular Sludge_3_08-R3 | ecosystem: Engineered > Bioreactor > Anaerobic >...
AGGGGCTCCTTCGTCAATAGGTTTTCTCCAAAAACAATATTAACGAAAGTGTCCTGCTGTGGGCTATTCTTTTATCATTAAATCTTGTAAATCTTAGCCCCGTTGCACTTGTAGTTTACATCTAGCCAGCAAATACGTATCCGCCATAGTTCTGGCGTACTCCCGGAGCCCGGAAGATCCAAAAGATTCCAGGGGGCAGCAGATGGTTTTCTCCTGGAATATGCGCACATCCAGCGCAGGAAGGATACTCTTCAGAGCGAAGGCAAGGGGCATGCCATTCTCGTAAATCTCCATGGCGTGCGTATTGCCGCAAAGAATATAAAGCCCCAATTCCCGAGCCTTCTCCACCAGAGGCGAGGCTTCCCGCATTCTGCTTATGGAGGCGATCACCGTATTGACTCCGGGATGCTCCTTCAGGGCGCTCTCCAGATTTTCCGCAGAAAATCCCGTGTGAGGAAAAATATGAAGAATCTCCTTCAGAGGGCTTTCGGGAGTTCCTTCGAGGATAAGGGGATTTCCTGCCACGCAGGAATCTTCGATACACGGGCACTTTCGTATCTCCCGCACCGCCCGGAGCACCTCATGGTGCTCCACAGACCCCATGCAGGAGCCGAGACGGCGACAAACATCCCCCAGGGTTCTCACTCCCTCCAGAGGAGTACCCACAAACATTATGTTTCCGGGAACTCCCCCATAAGCAATCTGCACATGCCGCACCTTATGCCCATGAAGCCAGGATATGCCGGGATGCAGTCCGTGAAAGGCCTCATGAAGCTCGAAAAGAGCCATGTCGTAAAGATCCATGTAATTTCGGAGAGTCACCCCTCCGGAGCTCGCCCCATCCGCAAGGGGATGGTGAAGGAGTAACGCATCCATTCCCATGGCCGCTGCGAGCTCGATAACGTTTTCCGTCAGGGTCATTCCCACGCCGATTTTCCGTACTACCTTGCAGGGATCTCCCCAGACAAGGCCGGGCATCTCCGTAACCGCCTTCCCCGGAAGATGTGAACTTTTGGTAACCACGAAAGGATTGTTTCCGGAGATATCCCTTCCACTTCGCACAACTCTGCCGTGGGTGATGGAATCCAGGGCTGTGACAACATCATTTGCTGTAACAACATGACAAGGCTCCCCCATGTTCATCTCCAAACCGCACACCTCCTCAAAATCACGTGTTCATGGAATTCCGCATGACTCAAAATTCCGAAACACGAGTACCGCCGAAAAACAGAAAACCGCCAGCCTCCGAAAGAAAGAAAAACTCTTTCTTCCAAAGACCAGCGGTTCGAAAGCTACACACACCCCTTCAGGGGCGGGTCTCTTGAAAACCTCCGGCTTTCTTTATGAGAAAACCTAAGGAGTCACCAGCTCCGTCACGGGGCGGTCGAACACGATAAGCATGGACGCCAGCTCCAGAACCGGGTGATAATCCTTCAACACTCCCCGCACGGAAACCTGAAGGCTCTTTTCCAGGCGAAGAACCATTTTTTCTTTAAACTCTCCCAACAGGGCATGGTCAATGGCTTTCGTGGCATTCGGGTCTTTTCTGTCCAGCGACGCCAAGGCAGGAACACGCTGGTTTTCTGCAAGCACGAGGATTTTATCCTCCAAAACCACCACTTTCTGCCATCGAAGACCCACTCCGAAAATCTCCTGATTCAGCCCGTTGTTTTCGTTCATAACAATCTGTTTCAAATCTCCCATGCGCATGAGAACCTCAATTCCTCCCTCAAGCCGTTCAGAGAAAATTCACCATCTCGACGGCTCCGCCTATGTACAGCGGGGACAAGGGCTATGAACGCACCATGCAAATCATCTCTGATGAATGGCATTTCGTATTGTACTCATCCTTTTCGGCTCCGTCAACACTTTTTTCTCTCCTGCCTCTCAAAACTCGATTTTTCCCAGGGCATTCTTTAAAATTTTCTGCGAAAAAATCACCTCAGAACAGAAGAGTCCAGGGATTTTCAGCTCTTCAAAAAGTGTCCTACTAATAAAGCAGCTTTATTCTGAAAAATACGTAAAAGTCTGATATCGGCATAATACTCATCAGGCGTGATGAGCAAGCACGCATAACCATAAGAATGCCCGAAAGATCAAAAACACTTTTATTACATTTCACGACATTTCTTTAACGGCTTCTCTAGTGTAAAATGGCTTCTAAAAGAGAAAAACCTCTTCATCCGCGGCTGCTAAGAGTTCCTGAAAAAGTTGATACAAAAAACGTCCCCCAGGGAGGACTCTCTATGAAAAAACGCAATCTCATACGCCGTTATCCCCGGATGTCCGTCCTGAGCCTCTGCCTTTTTCTTGTGGGAGGCGCTTTACTCGTCTACATCTCCGCAAATCATGAAATCTTTCAGCGGGCCACCGCAAAAAGCGAAACCACGTTCAACCAGAATCAGTACCTGCAAACAAGCATCGCCGCTCAGGGACTGGGAGAAGTGTTCGGAAGCATTGAACGGGGATTGACCATTCTCGGCACCTACTCCCTGGTGGACTTTCTGGAAGGAAGACGCCCCGCTTCATCCATAGAGAGTCTTTTCGACATCCAGCTGCGAAACAACCAGCACCTAGTAAGCTATGCCTTTTTTCCCAATCCCGAGAACCCTCTTCTACTTCAAAAAGAACCCACTCCGGAGGGGGCACGAGGCGTGGAACTCGCCTTCACATGGATCTCCCGACACTGGAAGGAGGCTCTCTCTCTACCCGAAGGAATCTCGTACACGCTTCCCCCTCACGTCAATCCCCAGGAGCAGTTTCTTGGTATGCTTTACCCGATATACACCGAAGGAACGTTTCGAGGCGTACTCATCGGAGTTCTGAACCTACACAGGCTTGCCCTGGACTATGTAGCTCCCCTTCGCTCGGGAACGTACGGAGCGGGGTTTCTCCTTTCCGGCACGGGAGATGTCCTCTACGACCATGAAATCGAAATTATAGGACGTAATGTTTTCGATGGTCTTCACCGGGATTTTCCCGCACTTCTCCAGCTTGATGCACGTTTGATGACCGAAGTTTCGGGAAAGGGAGAGTACTCCTTTTCCCAGGTCCGAGGCGAAAAAATAGTGCGCAAACTTGCGGCGTGGAATAGTACCCGCGCAGGGAACCTTCGCCTTGTGGTGGTTCTTGCCGCTCCGGACACGGAAATTGACATCTTTCTTCAAGAAACCAAACTTTTTCAGACCCTCTCCTTCACCTTTCTCCTTTTCTTCATGGGAGGTGCCCTGTTTTTCTTCCTCCGCTGGAACACAAACCGGGGAATTCTCGAAAACGAAGAACGCCTGAAGCTCGCCCTCCAGGGAAACCGAGACGGCCTGTGGGACTACAACCCTCTCACGGGAGATTCTTTCTATTCTCCGCGATGGAAAGAAATGCTCGGCTATGCAAACGACGAGATACCCCACCGCTTCGAAGAATGGACGCGGAGGATCCATCCGGAAGACCGGGAGGAAACCTTCCAAAGCTTTCAAGAACACCTGGCAGGCAAAACTCCGAGGTACGAGAACGAACACCGGCTTCTCTGCAAAAACGGAACCTATAAATGGATACATACCCGCGGCATGGTGCTGGCACGAACCTCTCTGGGACTCCCCAAAAGAGTTCTGGGAACCCATACGGATATAGATTCCCGAAAACAAAACGAATCTCAACTTCACAGGTTCTCTCTGGCAGTGGAACAGAGCCCCTCGGCAATTCTCATTACCGACACCGAAGGAATTATTCTCTACGTAAACGCGAGTTTCGAAAAAATTACGGGATACTCCCGAGAAGAGGCTTTGGGCCAAAATCCAAGGTTTCTCAAATCGGGAAAACAGAGACCTGAGATATACCGCAACCTCTGGGAAACCATACGGAAGGGGCTGGAGTGGCGGGGCGAAATCATAAACCGCCGCAAGGATGGCTCGGAAATATGGGTACGAATTTCCATCTCTCCGGTGGCGGAAAACAACGGAAAGATTACGAGCTACGTCTGTATCCAGGAGGATATTACGGATCTTAAAGATAAGGAAACCAGACTGGAGTTCCTCGCCACCACGGACGAACTTACTCGGATCTACAACCGGAGAAAGTTCATGGAATCCGCCAAGGAAGAACATAAACGCTCTGACCGGTATGGACACAGCATGGGATTCGTCATGTTTGACATCGATCACTTTAAAACAATCAACGACACCTACGGACACGACGCCGGGGATGAAGTGCTCCGGCAGATGGCTTCTTTCGTGAAGGAGCACCTTCGCGAAACCGATGTGCTCGGACGACTGGGAGGTGAGGAGTTCGCCATCATCCTTCTTGAAACGGATGTCGCCGGAGTAATCCGCGTCATAGAACGACTCCGCAAGGCCCTGGAGGACACTCCCTTCACCGTCAGCGAAAAAGAGATCCACGTTACCGCAAGCTTTGGCATCAGCATGTGCTCGGAAACCTCTCCTGCGGCCACGGTGGACAACCTCTTGAAAGAAGCCGATCAGGCCATGTATCATGCCAAAGGTATGGGGCGAAACAAGCTGGCACTTTTCCACCGCAACGAAGGCAGGGCGGAGATCCTTGAACCTTCGGAGGAGCAGGCATGACCATCGGAACGGACCATGCGCACAAAAAATGACAGAATTACACGGATGTGCTCTTTACCGGTATCCCGTGAATGGACAAGATCCTCCAAACCATTGCCACCGAAGGGCTCCCGTGGTACAATGCTCCATGCTTTTAACGGGCCCGTAGCTCAGCAGGATAGAGCGACGGCCTCCTAAGCCGTAGGTCAGGCGTTCGAATCGCCTCGGGCCCGCCATAACAAGCCAAAAAACAGATGTCCCAAGCCATTCCGGCTTGGGGCATCTGTTTTTTGGCTTCCTCTTTCAACGCTCATGGCAGCCCAGGCTTTTTCAAGAGCCCGGCCCGGGTTTTACTATTTTCTTTACGGAAAGCGTTCCGAGAACTCTTTGGGAGGAACGTCCTTTCTGGCAAGAAGGACTTTCCCTTCGGAAGAATCCATCCATCCCCGAACTTTACGGGACACTTCCCGGCTGTCCTCCCAAAGCTGGAGAACGAGCTCTTCCGGAGAGGGAAATTTCCGCTCTTTTCGGATGTACGAAAGCAAATGGAGCTCCAGAGGAGTTCCATAGAGATTGCCCTGATATTCCTGAAGATGGGCTTCTACCCGAATGCTCCGAACCCCCTCAAAGGTGGGATTATGCCCGATGTTCACCGCTGCGGCATAAGAGATTCCGTCCACCAGGGAAAGACCGGCATAGACACCGGGCCGGGGCAAGAGCTTCCCCCGAGGAATGGAAAGGTTTGCCGTGGGAAACCCCAGAGATCGTCCCCGCTGATCTCCGGGAATGACCACGCCGCTGAGAAAGTAGGGATATCCCAGAAGCCCTCGAACTTCTTCCATTCTGCCATCCCGAAGGCATTGCCGTATCCGGGTAGTGCTGATAATGTCCCCGTTCTTCCAAGCCGAAGGAACCGCCTTGAAGGCTTTTTTACGGGCGGCGCATTCTTCCTCCAGCACTGCGATGGAACCCATTCTTGCCTTGCCGAAACGGAAGTCCTCTCCCACCACGATGCCCTGAAAGGAATACCGTTCTTCCAGGAGATCCAGAAAATTTCGAGGCTCCATCTCGGCAAGCTTTCTCGTGAAGGGGAGTATCTCCAGAGAGGGCACTCCAAGCCAATCGGCGATACGCTGCCGTTCTTGAGAAAGAAAGAGATCCGCAAAGGAACGTTTTCCCAGAACCGCCTTAGGATTGGGGGAAAAGGTAAGGATGCCCCAGGAGACGCTTCGAGAATCTGCGAGCTTCCGGGCTTCTTCAAGGAGACATTGATGCCCCAGATGAAAACCGTCAAAAGCCCCAACTACGTAGATCATGACGGATCCTCCTCCAGGGCAATGCGTCCCCGGGGAACGAAGAGGGGTTCCGTTTCTTCCGAGGTTTTCAGGCTCCCGAAAACAAGATTTTCCGAAAGATGCACCACCAGAGAGTTCTTCCATGAAAGAACGCCCCAGGATTCTCGGAAGAGATCCCGAAAGGGGACGGCATTCCCGTTGCGGAGGCGATCCGCAGAGGCAATATCCGGACACGTAAAGACCGAGTAATGCCGGGCCACCTCCAGAGGAGACCGGCATACCGAGGCGAGCCATGTCATATTCTCTGCTGTCTCTGCGGGGTTACGTTCTTCCAGAGCCTGCAGGGGAAGGGCCTGAGAAAGATCCCAAAGCCCCAGAGATTGCCGGGTAAGGGTAGCCACATGCCCTCCCACTCCCATCCGCTCCCCCATATCCCGGGCAAGACTCCGGACGTAGGTTCCCTTGCTGCAGAGCACCTCAAAGGAGATACACCCCTGAGAATCCGCAGAAGAAATTCGTCGAAAACTATAGATGGAAACGGTTTTTTCGGCAATCCGGGGAATATCTCCGGACCGTGCTATGGCGTGGGCTCTCTTACCCTCCACATGCACCGCAGAGATGTTGGGAGGTCGCTGCATCCGGGTTCCGAGAAAAGATGGAAGAAGGCGATCCGCCATTTCCTCAAGCTTTTTTCCGGGGGGGAGAGGATTCTCCTCCAAGATATTCCCCGAGGCATCGTCGGTATCGGTAACGATGCCGAACTGCACGGAAACCCTGTATGTCTTGGGAAAATTCATGATGTACTGACTGAGCCGGGTAGCTTTCCCCGTAAGGAGTACCAGGAGGCCTTCGGCGGTGGAATCCAGGGTTCCCGCATGACCCGTTTTGAACCTTCCCCCTCCGAGACGTTTGAGAAGGGAGACACAAAGGGCACTCCGCACTCCCCGGGGCTTATGTACGAGAAGAATCCCCGGCTTCTGCATAGGCACGCCGCAACGCCTCCTTCAGCGATTTGAGGGTTTCTTCCAGGGAACCCTGGAGAGAAAATCCCGAGGCCTGAGGATGTCCTCCGCCTCCCTGGGTTTGAGCAATGGCCTGGGCGCTAATAACGCCTTTGGAGCGAAGGCTTCCCTGGAGAAGATTTTTTTCCTGGTAGAAGAACATGGAGAAATCCACGCCTTCAAGCCCCAGGAGCTGGCTTGCCAAGCCCTCCAGGTGATCTCTTCCGGTACCGGTGGCGGCAAAATCCTCTTCCAGGACGTAGGACCAGGCCACCCGCCCCTGAAGACAGAGAGACACCCGGGAAAGGGCAAGCCCTCGAATTCGCATCTGCCCCAGAGATAGATGACCGTTCAAGGCTTCTTCCACCTGGGAAGGAGATACTCCGAGTTCCAGAAGATCCGCCGCAATCCGATGCGTTTCCGGAGTGGTATTGGCGTAACGGAAGCTGCCGCAATCCGTGACAATTCCCGTATAGAGCCCCAGAGCCGCATCCTTCCCGAGGGGCCAGGACTCCTTTCGGGCAAGAGTATACAAAATTTCCGCCGTGGCGGAAGCCTGGGGAATCACCACATGATAATCTCCGAAAAGGCTGTTATCTCCGTGATGGTCGATCACCAACAGGGGGATGTCTTTCTCCCGACCCCAATCCAGAGCTTGGGAAAGACAGCGACTCTCATGGCTTATGTCCAAAGCCACCAGGCAGGCCTGCCCCGGGAAATCCCGGGGCAGCAGGTCCAGCGAAGTGGCATATTCCGATGTGTGAGGGAGAAAATCCAGGTTCTCCGGCACAGGATCCGGACCTATCCACAAACAGCGCTTTCCCAGAGCCTTACCCAGAGAAAACAGCGCCGAGGCGCTTCCCAAGGTATCTCCATCGGGACGCACGTGGCTGAGGATAATCCAGGTCTCCGTCCGGCCGAGGCATTCCAGAAGAGCATGTTCCGAGGACATTAGAAGGCCTCGGGAGATCCTCGTTCTCCCCCGTCTTCATCGTCATCGTTATCATCGAAGTATTTTTCGTCCTCATCTTCGAACTCGTCATCCTCAAAATCCTCTTCCGAGAGCTTTTCGGAGGTTTCCGATCCGGAAAGATGCAGGGAGTCCAGCAGGGCATCGATATGCCGGGCTTTTTCTTCAGACTCGTCGATGATGAAATGAATTTCCGGAGTCTTCTTCAGGTGAATCTCCCGCCCTAAAAGACTCCGCACCCTCTTGGCCTCGTTTTCAAGACGCCGGAGGATTTTTTTCCGTATTTTCGGAGAAATGGTGGTAAAGTATACCTTCGCCACGGACAAGTCCGGCGTGGTATCCACATCCGTAACGATGGCCTTGGCGGCCACGTCATCCTTGAGGCGGTTCTGCAGTATATCCGAGACGATCCGCTGTATTTCCCGATTGATTCGTCCAATGCGTATGCTTCCCATATTCGAAAACCTCGCTACATAAAGAGATCACGCAAAAATCTCCGCGATCTTCCAGTTCGTACAGCCTGTTCTCCAAGGCCTGCATTTTTTCAAGGGTACCCCCATAAGAGATACCCCCGGAAACCATGGCCAGCTCTCCCAGATCCCAGAGGGAATCCTCACTCAAATCGATAACCGATAGATTCCAGTTTTTCCGGTTCTGCAGTTTCTCCTGAATCGAACGTATCACCCTTCGGCGGTCTTTCAGGCTAAAAGCCTGAGGAATGCGGAAGGAACAGCGCAGAACACCGACATAAAGCCCAGAACTCCCTCGGAAGCTTCCCCCGGCAATCATAGAAAACCCTCCCCTGCTCAAACCTTCATAAAAAGCGTGAGGAGCGAAAAGAGAAAAAGATATTTCCGATTTTTCCGAGGAGATCATGCCTCCTCAAAAATATTACTCGAGATTCCGCTTTTCCTCGATGATTTCGTAGGCTTCCACCATGTCCTGTTCTTTGAAATCCTGGAAATTGGTGAAGCTCATACCGCACTCGTACCCCTGGGTAACTTCCTTGACATCGTCCTTGAATCGCTTGAGATCCGAAAGGGTACCTTCCCAGTAGACCACACCATCCCGGATAAGACGAACCTTGGAATTCCTCTTGATGTTACCCCGGGTGACATAGCACCCCGCCACCTTGCCGAATTTGGGAACCTTGAAGACCGCACGGATTTCGACTTCTCCCGTTACGTGTTCCCGCAGCTTCGGAGCAAGCATTCCCTCCAGAGCAGCCCGGACATCATCGATGATGTCGTAGATTACCCGGTAGAGACGAATCTGAACGCCTTCGTAATCTGCGGATTTTTTCGCCTTGCTTTCGGGACGGACGTTAAAGCCGATGATAATGGCATCCGAAGCTGCCGCGAGCATAACGTCGGATTCGGTAATTCTTCCCACGCCTTCGTGAACTACATTGAGCCCCACTTCGTCGTTGGGAAGTTTGCTGAGAGATCCCTTCAGAGCTTCCAGGGAGCCCTGGACATCGCACTTGAGCACCAGGTTGAGCTGAGGCACCTCGCCATCCTTGAGCTGATCATAGAGATCTTCAAGCGTGGGACGTTTCGTGGTAGCCGCCCGGGCCTCTCTATCCGCATGTTCTTTCTGGGATATCACATCCCGGGCCTCTTTCTCGTGATCCACCCGACGAAATTCCTCTCCCGGCTGAGGAACGCTTCCGAGGCCGAGGATTTCTACAGGCATGCTGGGGCCTGCGGCGTCCACTATCTTGCCCTTGTCGTCCAACATGGCCCGGACACGTCCCCAAGAGCTTTCGGTAAGAACGATATCTCCCCGCATGAGGGTGCCTTCCTGAACGATCACCGTGGCCACCGGCCCTTTGCCCTTGTCAAGCTCTGCCTCAATGACATATCCCCGGGGCTCCACGGTGGAATCCGCCTTGAGTTCCCCCATTTCCGCCACCAGGGAGATCATTTCCAAGAGCTGATCCACTCCGGTGCCGGTCTTGGCGGAAACATCCACCATAATGGTATCCCCTCCCCACTCCTCGGGGATAAGACCATGCTCCGAAAGCTGCTGACGCACCCGGTCGGGCCGAGCTTCGGGCTTATCCATCTTGTTCACCGCCACGATGATGGGGACGTTCGCCGCCTTGGCATGGTTGATGGCTTCCAGGGTCTGGGGCATAAGGCCATCATCCGCCGCCACCACCAGCACCGCGATATCCGTCACCTTGGCTCCCCGAGCGCGCATGGCGGTAAAAGCCTCGTGCCCAGGAGTATCCAGAAAAACCACTTTGCCACCGTTATGTTCCATGCAGGAGGCTCCTATATGCTGGGTAATGCCCCCGGCCTCTCCGGCGGTAACGTTAGTCTGTCGGATATAGTCCAGAAGAGTGGTCTTGCCATGATCCACGTGTCCCATAACGGTGACGATAGGCCAGCGAGGCTGAAGGTTGCTGCCGTGAAAGACTTTTTTAACCGGCTTGGGCGTCTCTCCCGCCTCTTTTTTGGATACCTTTTCAGGGCTTTCCCATACAAGAAGCGCTCCAAAGGTGTCTCCCAGAATCTCGAGAATCGTGTCATCCGCAGAAGCGTTGGCGGGAACCATCATCCCTCGATTCACCAAGGCTCGCACCGCATCCGCCGCAGAGATACTCAGGACATCCGCCACCTGGGAGATGGATGCTCCCTGGGGAATTTCACAGAGAACCTCCCCGGAGCTCTCTTCCGACACCTTCTTGGGCTTCTTTTCGTCAGAAGAGTCCTGCTCGGCTCCTGCCGATGCATCCTCCGAGAAAAGCTTTTCCACTTCCTGGGCCACATCCATGTCGATGGAACTCATGTGGGTGCTTACCTCCACACCCCGTTCTTCCAGAATGGCCAAAAGCTCTTTTGTAGAAAGTCCCAAAAGCTTCGCCAGTTCATACACTCGAATTTTATTCGTCAATGCCCTCGCCCCCTAACAATCTGTATATCTCCTGCGCAAGGCCATGGTTTTGTGGTAAAGCCACGATCTGCGTCGTTTCCAGTCCTATGGATGTAAAAAGCTCTCCCCGCTCTCCCGGAGCGATCACAAGAATTCCCTCGCCTCTCTCCACCCGGGAGTTTACGAAGCGCAGCACTCCGGAAGAACAATCCCGGGCGGCGATAAAAAGGTATCCCTCTTTGCCCCGGGCCTTTCGGCGTACCTGATCCTGCCCTACAAGGAGCGCTCCGCTCCGCCGGGCCAGGGAAAGAAGCGACAAAATCCTCTTCCAGGAGGAGGAAAAATCCTCTTTTTTCGCTTCAGTCACGAGAACTCTCCGAAGTACACTCTTTTGCGGCAAACCGTTCCAGGAGCTCTTCGTATACCTTGGGATCCACGTCCACCCGAAGAGCCCGGGAGAGAGCCTTTTTTTTCTTCGCTCTAAGAATACAGGATGGATCTTCACAAAGATAGGCCCCTCGTCCAGGCATCTTTCCCGTAGGATCGTAGCATACTCTTCCTTCGGGAGAGCGAACCAAACGGCACATGGCCTTTCTGGGGTTCTCCTCGCCACAGCCCACACAGGTTCTCGGTCTCTTGCGCTTCTCCATGGAAAAACCTCTTTATTCCTCCCAGAGATCCTTGGGATCCCCCTGGATAATATCGCTGAAAAGATCCTGCAGCGTGGGCATGCGCTCGGGCTCCAGAACCTTGATGTCGATCTTCCATCCCGTAAGGCGCGCCGCAAGGCGCACGTTTTGTCCCGCCTTGCCTATGGCAAGGGAAAGTTGATCCGGCCGGACATAGACATTCACTGCCCGATCCTCTTCGAGAAGGGGCTCCACCCGCATAATTTTAGCGGGAGAGAGAGCGTTGCGGATAAATTGAAGAGGATCCGTATTCCAGATAATGACATCCATCCGCTCTCCATGAAGTTCCGCACTGATGGATTTTATCCGGGCTCCCTTGGCTCCCACGCATGCCCCCACAGGATCCACGTTGGCATCGAAGGAAAGCACCGCCACCTTGGATCGGGTTCCCGCTTCCCGGACTATTCCCTTGATTTCGATGGTTCCCTCCTGGATTTCCGGAACCTCCAGCTCCAGGAGTTTCCGAAGAAGCCCCGGATGAGTTCTGGAGACCACGATACGAGGCCCCCGGGTGGTTTTCCGTACATCCAGAAGATAGAACTTAAGCCGGTCTCCCAAACGGTAGTTTTCTCCGGGAATACGTTCTTCCCGAGGAAGAATGGCCTCGGTCCGGTCATTCAGGCGAACAAAAACGTGATCTCCTTCGGATTTAAAGATGGTACCATTTACCAGATCTCCCACCCGGTCGGCAAACTCATCGAAAATGATCTGGCGTTCCGCATCTTTAAGGCGCTGGATAATCACCTGCCGAGCGGTTTGGGCGGCGATGCGGCCAAATCCGCTGGGGCTGATCTCGATCCGTTTTTCCTCGGAAGGAATGATATCTTCTTCCCCTTCGGTAGAGGCTATCTCGTATAGCCGGATCTCTCCGTTTTCCAGATCGAGATCCACCTGGACATTGGCATTACCATCATAATTCTTTTTATACGCGGATACCAGGGCCGCTTCCAGGCTGGAAATAATGACGGAAACGGGAAGGCCTTTTTCCTCTTCTATCTGGTGTAGCGCCCGCATAAAATCTTTTCCTAGCTGCATGAACTCCAGTCCCCTCCTCAAAAGCGGCCAGTATTAGCGTTTCCGCTTTTTTTTCTTCGATGCCCCGGATTTCTTGGGCTTATGGGCATGCTGTTTCACCTCGAACTCAAAAACAAGATGTCCCTTTTCGATATCTTCGAACGGAAGAGTTCGAGGCTCTTCCGAATCTTCCAAAACAAGGGAAAGTTCCGTTTCCTCCGCCTTCAGGAGAACACCCTCGAGGCTTCCCCTTTCCTTCAGGGAAAGGTGTACTTTTTTCCCAAGAAAACGGGAATAGTCCCGGGGAGAAAAAAGAGGCCGCTCCACTCCGGGGGAGCTCACTTCGAGAAAGTACCGCCCCATCTCCGTTCCGGGATTTGCTTCGTCCATTTCGTCCATCATGAGGCTTATCTTTCGGGAGACCCTTTCGCAATCCTTTACGGTAATGCCTCCCAAAGAATCTATGTACACTCGGAGCGTAGTCCGATCGTTCTCTGTCGTCTGCTGGATTCCCACACATTCGTAACCAAGATCTTCCACGGTACGCGTAATTTCTTCCCTGGGAAAGAATCCCTTCGGACGGGACGTCTGCATATCCACCCCTCCAATGAAAAAACGAAGAGTGGGGGCTCCCCCACTCTTCCCGAAAATTCCCCGTAAGCACTAAAACAAAGGGAATATATCATAAAAGGAAAAGAGCTACAAGCTGTCTTCCTCAATAAACTGAGACCACCATTCCGCATCTCGAAATCCCTCAAGGCCCCATACGAGAGGATCGTCCAAAACCTCCACATTCACCGTGGTTTCGAGAACATCCTCTTCAAGCACAGGAAGCTCCAGGGCCCCCATCCAGACTCTTTTTCTATACGGTTCCGTATAGCGGTATTCCCGGGCTCCCATGGAAATCCCTCCCTGAACCTTCGTGAAGAAGCGTTTTCAAAGAATCTCGAACGCTTCGGGACGCATCTTCAATACTTCTTCCTTACCATTATACTACATCTGCCAGATTCTTCATCTATTTTCAGGATTCCACCTGATAGTTCGGAGCTTCCTTGGTGATGGTAATGTCGTGAGGATGACTCTCTTTCATGGATGCGGCAGTGACCTTTACGAAACGCCCCTTCTCCTGAAGCTCCCGAATGCTGGCGGCCCCCACATATCCCATGCCGGAACGCAAGCCTCCCACAAGCTGGTAGGTTATGGCGTTCAGAGGCCCCTTGTAGGGCACCATCCCCTCAATCCCCTCGGGAACGAGCTTCTCTTCCCGAGTGCCTTCCTGGAAGTAACGGTCTTTACTGCACCCGTCCTTCATGGCTCCCAGAGAACCCATGCCCCGATAGCTCTTGAAGGAGCGCCCCCGATAGATGACCACTTCTCCGGGACTCTCGTCGGTTCCCGCAAAGAGAGAACCGATCATAACCACGTCCGCTCCTGCGGCAAGGGCCTTCACCATGTCCCCGGAAAAACGGATGCCTCCGTCCGCCACCACGGTGCGCCCTTTTGCATGAGCCGCCCGGGCAGCGTACAGTACCGCCGCCACCTGAGGAACCCCGATGCCCGCCACTATCCGGGTGGTGCATATGGAGCCCGGCCCCACTCCAACCTTGACGGCATCCGCCCCCGCATCGATGAGAGCCTCCGCAGCTTCTCCGGTGGCCACATTTCCCGCCATAATCTGGACGTCTCGGTGGCGCATCCGGATTTCCCGAACCTTGTCGAGCACCGAACGGGCATGTCCATGAGCAGTATCGATCACCAGAAGATCCACCCCGGATTGAACCAAAAGGTCCGCCCTTTCCAGGGCATCCCGCCCCACCCCGATGGCCGCCCCGGCCCGAAGACGTCCATGGTCGTCCTTGCAGGCGTTGGGAAAATCCTTGGCTTTCTGGATATCCTTGATGGTAATGAGTCCCTTGAGACGTCCTTCCTTATCTACGATGGGAAGCTTCTCCACCTTGTACTTCATGAGAATGGATTTGGCATCCTCCAGGGTGGTTCCCTCAGAGGCGGTTATCAGGGCATCCTTGGTCATGACTCCCGAAATGGGCTGTTCGTAGTCCGTTACAAAGCGCAGATCCCGATTCGTGATAATTCCCACGAGGCGCATCTGCCGATCCACGATGGGAACTCCGGAAATATGGTAGTGCTCCATGAGATCCACCGCTTCCCGGACCTGGTTTTCGGGAGCGAGGTAGAAGGGATCCACGATAACTCCGGATTCCGAACGCTTCACCTTGTCAACCTCTCCGGCCTGCCTCTCGGGGGACATGTTCCGGTGGATAATTCCAAGCCCTCCCTCCCGAGCGATACCAATGGCAAGACGGCTTTCGGTAACCGTATCCATGGCGGAGCTGCAGAGAGGAATGCGAAGAGCGATTTCCGGAGTAATGTTGCAGGATACGTCCACATCCGCCGGAACGACTTCGCTATACCCTGGCACCAGAAGCACATCGTCAAACGTAAAACCTTCGTAGGACACAAATTTTTCGAACATTGTCAAAGCCTCACTTTTTCGCTTGCAAGGGTTGCCGGAAACCCTCTCCTCTCCTTACGGAACAGACCTTTTCCTCTTTGTTTCTCCATGCGAAGTTACGAGAAAAGCCCCTCATCATGGAAGAATTGAAAGGGGCTGTTTAAACACATACTTTCAAACTGCGCTGCTTCAAAACCGGATCCCCGGCGAAAATGCGAAGAGATTTCCCGTACAAGATGCCCTAGAACCCTCTTCTCTCCAGAGTTGCCAGGGCATAACACTCCATGCATTCTCCCCGTCCCACGCTCCCGCAGGCTTCTCCGGACTTCATCTTGAGATTGCAACGATGCTCCTCCCCTTCGGGAAAGAGCACCTCTCCCAGGGTAGAAAGAATTTCCTTCCGGTAGGAATTCAGACGAGGATACTGCGCATGAAGCGTTATGTCTACCCAGGAAATGTTCCATTTTCCTTCTTTTACAAGCCGAAGCACTTCCTTCAGGAGGAGAAGGCTTTGAATGTTACTATACCGTTCTTCCGAGGCGGGAAAAAGGTTGCCCAGGTCGGGAAGCCCCGCAGCTCCCAGCAGAGCGTCACATACCGCATGGGTGATAAGATCCGCGTCGGAATGTCCTCCAAGCCCCAAGGAGGAAGGAATGCACACTCCTCCGAGAACGAGTGGCCTTCCCGGAACAAGGGGGTGCACGTCGAATCCGTGTCCTGTACGCATTTCCTTAGAGCCCTCCAGAAGTGCCCGAGCCAGCTCCATTTCCTCGGGATAGGTGATTTTGAAATTACGGGAATCCCCCTCAAGAAAGCGGAGTTCCTTTCCTTCGCTCTGCCAAAGCTCTCCCTCGTCGAAACGGGGCGAAGCTCTTTCGAGAAGCTCCAGGAGTTCCTTCCGGGGAAAGCCCTGGGGGGTCTGGGTACGCCGAAGAAAAGTCCGATCCACGCAGGATCGCACCAGGTTTTCCTCGGGGCACACTTCCTTGAGGGCCTCCGTACAGGGAAGCAGGGGAATTACTCCCAGGGGCTCCGGCGAAGAAGTCACCTCCGCCATAATGCGAAGACAGAGATCTTGCGAGAGAAAGGGCCGAGCTCCATCGTGAACAAGCACGAACTCCCCCCGGGCGGCTTGCACTCCCCGGCGCACCGAATCGGTTCTCTCCGCCCCTCCGGAGATCACCGCACACTCCAAAGAAGCGCTTCTCAGGGTCGCTTCCACGCTCCTCACGCTTTCTTCGGGTACTACCAGCACAAGCTCGTGAATTTTTCCAGCTCTCCAGAGCCCGGCAGCCGCCTCCAGACTCCAGAGCCAGAGAGGTTTTTCCCCGAGAAGGCGAAACTGTTTGGGCTCTCCACCCATGCGACGGCCCCGGCCGCCTGCCACAAGGATAAAGCTCCAGGAATTCCTATTCCTCATGACGAAGTCGGCCGAAAATCATTCTTCCCGCAGAGGTTTGAAGCATGGAAGTAACCACCACGTCTACTCGCTTGTTGACGTACTGGGCACCATCCTCCACCACGATCATGGTTCCATCGTCGAGGTACCCCACTCCCTGGTGGCTCTCCTTTCCCTCCCGGATAACGTCCACCGCCACGGTCTCGCCGGGAAGAAGCATGGGCTTCAGGGCATTGGCGAGATCGTTCACGTTGAGCACCGTAATACCCTGAATCTGAGCTATTTTATTAAGGTTGTAGTCGGTGGTGATAATTTTGCCGTCGATCTCCTTGGCCAAAAGCACAAGACCCAGATCCACCGATTCCGCCTCAAGATCTGTCAGGGTGGTTTCCAACATTTCCACCTGAAAATTAGGGATCTTCTGGAGCTCGTTGATTACATCCAATCCCTTGCGTCCTCGCCCCCGCCGCACGGGGTCTGCGGAATCCGCCACTCCCTGAAGTTCTACGAGGATAAACCGGGGAAGAAGCACCACTCCGTCGAGAAAGCCCGCCCGGGCAATATCGAGAATACGCCCGTCAATGATGACGCTGGTATCCAGAATTTTGACCACAGGGAGATCCTGAGAGGAGAAATGATCCCGGGGCGGACGTGAAAGGTATTCCCCGTTGCGCTTGATTTTACGGGGAAGTTTGCCCTTCCAGAATCCTCCCACAGAGCTCACCATAGAGAGAAAATCCTCTCGGCGCTTGAAAAAAACCCAGGTAAAAAGGTATCCCAGGGTGATATTCAGAAGAACCGCCACGTAGGTTCCCACAGCGGGGAAGTCCGTGAAGGGGAGAGCGAGAAGGTTCGCCACAATAAGTCCAATAACAAGCCCTACAATACCTACGGAAATATCAAGCCAACTCACGGTTTGTAAATATTTTTCAAAAACAAGTCCGCCTCGGGACAAACTTCTTATAAAGATAGGAGTAAGAAACATGCCCACTGCAGCGAAAAAAAGAATAAAAACCCCCGTCAGTCCCAGGGAAAGAAGCAGCGTTTTCGCAGGCCACCAGCCGAGATCCTGGATATAATTCGAAATCTGCCATCCCGCAAGACCGCCGAGAAATACCATGGTAATTTTCAGCCCTCGGGAAAGCATATGGCCCAATCCTTGATCATCCACGTATATTCACCTCCATTCATAGGGGAAAATTCGGGCTTTTACGCCCCTTTTTCGATTATTTCGTCACAGAAACCAGGTTTCGTTCGCCATGTCCGCTACAATAAAAAGGCAATTCTTTCCGAAATAAAAAGTTTTTCCAGGCTGTCATTCTAAGAATTCTCCATCTCCAGATCCCGCCGGGATTCCAAGGCGGCATGAAGCGTCACCCGATCCGCATAGCCTATGGCACCTCCCACGGGAAGGCCGTAGGAAAGCCGGCTTATTCTGCAACGGCACTCGTGAAGTCGCAGATACTCACATACCCGGTAACTCGTCAGTTCTCCTTCAACTCTCGGATTGGTAGCCAGTATCACCTCCTTTATCCGACTCTCTTCTTTAATACGGTTTTTAAGTTTTTCCAAGGAGCTTTCGGGAATGCTCCTATCCTCCAGGGGCGATTCGTATCCCCCCAGAACGTAGTATATTCCCCGGTATGCTCCTGATTCCTCAATACAGAGCATGTCCTCCGCAGACTCCACCACGCAAAGAGAAGACATTTCCCGAAAGGGATCCATGCATACCGGGCATAAATCTCCCTCCGCCAGCCCGTTACAACGTTTGCAAAAACGAAGATCCCTCCGGAGGGCCACAAGCACCTCCGCAAGGCTTCGGGAAAAGGCCTCGGGTTGCTGGAGAAGGTGAAAAGCCATGCGGCGACCGCTTTTTTCTCCTATTCCAGGAAATTGCGAAAAAAGCTGTACTGCCCGTTCAATGAGGGAAGGGACCGCCAAAGTTCTCTTCCTAGAAAAGTCCCGGGATATTCATACCCCCGGTAATTTGGGCCATCTTCCGCTCCGAAAGCTCCCGGCTCTTTCTCATGGCCTCTCCGATGGCGGCCAAGACGAGATCCTCCAGCATTTCCACATCCTGGGGATCTACAACTTCCGGGGAAATGGAGATTCCCGTCACCTCTCCCTGGCCGTTGGCCTTGGCGGTAACCATACCCCCTCCCGAGGATCCCTCCACAACCTCCGAAGCAAGTTCTTCTTGCATTTTCGCCATTTGAGCCTGCATTCTCTGAGCCTGTTTAAGCATTTTGTCCATTTTCATCGGTTTTTCAACACTCCTCGGCATATAAATATAAAATAGCGACATTCGCTCTCTCGGGAACGAGACATCTTCCAGATCGATCCCGCCTCACAGCGCATCCTCAGTGATGATACGGATGTCCCGAAGCGATGGTAAAAGCTCGATAGATCTGCTCCAACAAAACCACCAGGGCCAGCTCGTGAGGAAGGGTCATGTCCGAAAGGCGCAGTATGAAATCCGCCCGGGTCCGCACGTCCGGGCTCACTCCGTAAGCTCCCCCTACCACGAAAACCACTCTTCCCCGAGCAGATCCCAGAAGAGCGGTAATTTTTTTCGAAAAACCACAACTTTCGAGAGAATTGCCTCGTTCGTCCAAGAGTACCACGCTATCCCCGGAATTTATAGAGCCAAGAATGGATTTTCCTTCCTTTTCTGAACTCTGGAAAGCATTCCCCTTGGCGGGAGGAAGGGGTTCAAAACCCAAAGAAACATACCCTCTGAGGCGTTGCAGGTACTCTTCACAGGCTTCCCGAGCCCAGGGTTTTTTGGGTTTTCCCACCGCCAGAACCAAAAGTTTCATGATTCTCGAAGATTGCGGGATGTCGTTTTTCCCCGGGCTATCCGCTTCCGCACCTGCCGTTCCTGGCGCTCCCGTTCCTGAAGTCCATCCTGAATACGCAAAATTTCCTGATGCATGGTGGGAAGGATGTTATGTTCCAGGTTCCCCGCCTTGCGGCGTATTTTCTGAAGTTCCCGGTTCAATATATTGAGCCGGGTCAGAATGTTGATGTATTCCCAGAGAAATTCCGCCATACGGCGCATTCCTTCCATGAGATCATCCACGAAAAACGAGGAGAGAGCGGGATCATATTTTTGCCGGTGCAGGACTTGCCAGGCCTCCTCTCCCTCTGGATAGAACTGGGGAAAGGCACATCCCATGACGGCATGTTTCTCCTCCCGCACCGCCAAGGTAGGGCTGTTACTCCGAAGAAGATCCAGCGAGAAGGCGCCTTCAAAGAGCCGAAGCTGGGTATAGGAGATCTCCAAAGCCTCGCTCTCCTCCTCGAAGCGACGGCGGAGCTCTTCGAAACGACGGCGATCCTCTTCGATGGTGCGGATAAGGGCATCTCGCTTCTTTTCGAGGAGATGCAGCCCCCGGCGCACCGATGTAGATTGCCGCTGGAGAGTCAGGAGCTGTTCCCGAGTAATCGGAAGAGGCACTCTTAATTCTCCCGTTCCTTATGCATTCGCTCCACCACATCTCGAGGAAGACGATAGATTTCCTCCTTGGGAAGTACTCCCAGTAGATCCCAGGCCACCCGCACCGTTTCTTCCAAAGGACGACGCCCTTCCTGGTGTACCAGGAATTCCTCGAAAATTTTCCCAAACCGGAGATAGCGCTTTTCCAAGGAAGAGAGGGCATCGTCTCCAATGACGATTCGCAGCTGTTCCAGCTCCCGGGCCCGAGCATAGGATGCATAGATCTGATCCGCCAGAGAACGATGCTCCGGAAAGGTTTTCTCCTTGCCTATGCCTTTATTCATGAGCCGGCTCAAACTGGGAAGAATATCCACGGGAGGGTAGATTCCCTTGCGCTGAAGAGCCCGGCCGAGCACGATCTGCCCCTCGGTGATGTATCCCGTAAGATCCACCACGGGATGGGTCATGTCGTCATCGGGCATGGAAACCATGGGAATCTGGGTAATACTCCCGGAGGAGTTTTTGACACATCCCGCTCGTTCGTAAAGAGTAGCCAGGTCGGAGTACATGTACCCCGGATATCCCCGGCGTCCGGGGATTTCCTCCCGGGCCGCTCCGATTTCCCTAAGAGCCTCGCAGTAGGAAAGCATATCCGTAAGAACCACCAGTACATGATATCCCAGCTGATAGGCAAAGTATTCCGCCACGGTAAGGGCCATTCTGGGTGTGAGGAGCCGCTCCGCTGCGGAATCGCTGGCGAGATTCATAAAGAAGACCCCTTTGCCGAGAGCTCCGTTTTTACGAAAGGCCTCCAGGAAAAAATTCGCTTCCCGCCGGGTAATACCCATGGCGGCAAAGACTACCAGAAAGGGCTGATTCGTTCCGGGCACCCGGGAGTAGGATACGATCTGGGCCGCCAATTCGTTGGAAGGAAGCCCCGCCCCTGTAAAAATGGGGAGTTTCTGGCCCAGCACGAGGGAGTTGGTAAGATCGATGGTGGAGATTCCCGTTTCGATAAAGGCACTAGGACTCCGGCGCCGCTCCGGGTTGAGAGGTTGTCCGCTCACTTCGAAATAGTCCGACGCAAAGGGGAGGGGATCTCCTCCAAGCATTTCCCCCCGGCCGTTGAGAACCTTGCCGATGAGAGATTTTCCCACGGGAACCCGTACCACATCCTGCTCCAGCCAGACGGTGGTGCGAGCTTCCGCAAGTCCCAGGGTTCCGTCGAAGACCTGGATAACCACAAGATCTTCCTGGATCTGAAGAACCTGGCCGGTGCGCTGTCCTTCGGGGGTTTCGATGGTCACGAGTTCTCCGTAGGCTACATCCTTTACGTGATCCACGAAAACCAGGGGGCCCGCAATGCCCCGGATGGAACGGTATCCTCGCCGGTAAAGGGGAGGGGTCGATTTAGCCACGGATCATCGCCTCCTTAAGAGATTCAAGATCCGAGGTAAAGTGCGCCAGCCAAACCTGAACTTCTTTTTCCAGAGAGTCCTCGGGCTCCCGGCGAAGCTCCAAAAGTTCCCGGCGCAGGGAAGTTACAGGAAGGTTCTCGAAGAAAAAGCCCTCGTCGAGATAGGACTTTCCCCGTTCGTAAAGTCCCTGAAAAAGCTCCAGCATCTGTCTTTGCCGAAAGAGGGAAGAATACGCATCCTGGTCATCGAAGGCATTCTGCTGAAGAAAGACCACCCGAACGAGATGGGCGATTTCGAGAATCCATTTGTCTTCCTCCCCCAAACCATCCCGCCCGAGAAGCTGTACCAGGTCCGAAAGCTCCTTTTCCTTCGCCAGGAGATCCCGGACGAACTGCACCCGGCGGGCCCAGGCATCTCCAAAGATTTTCACAAAGTAATCATCCATTCCCTCCGCATAGAGGGAATAGCTGGTCCGCCAGTTTATGGAGGGAAAATGGCGCTCCTGGGCGAGTTTTTTATCCAAAGCCCAGAAAGCCCCGGCCATGCGAAGACTTGCCTGAGTAACGGGCTCGGAAAAATCCCCCCCCGCAGGAGAAACGGCGTTCACCACGGAAACCGAACCTATTCTTTCTTCTGCGGCACTTCCAAGAAGCCGGGCCTTTCCGGCGCGTTCAAAGAAGGCCGCCAACCGGGCACCGAGATAGGCGGGATATCCCTCTTCTCCCGGCATCTCTTCGAGCCTGCCGCTGATCTCGCGGAGCGCCTCGGCCCAACGGGAGGTGGAATCCGCCATAAGAGCCACGGAATACCCCATATCCCTAAAATACTCTGCCGCAGTAATACCCACGTAGATACTCGCCTCCCGGGCCGCCACGGGCATATTAGACGTGTTGGCAATGAGCATCACCCGTTCCATGAGAGGGGTTCCATGCCGAGGATCCCGAAGTTCCGGAAATTCCTCAAGCACTTCCGTCATCTCGTTTCCCCGCTCTCCGCAGCCGATGTAGATGATCACATCCGCATCGCACCACTTGGCCAGGGACTGCTGGGTCACAGTTTTGCCCGTGCCGAATCCTCCGGGAATAATGGCGGCTCCCCCCTTAGCCATGGGAAAGAGAGAATCCAGCACCCGCTGCCCCGTAAGAAGGGGTTCGTTCAGAGGAAGCATGGCCTTCACCGGCCGGGGAGTGCGGATGTTCCAGCTCTGCTTCATTCGGAGGATCTCGCCGGATGAAAGATGCCCCAAGGAGTCTCCTACCCGGTAGGATCCCTCGGAGAGGATTTCTTCCAGCTCGCCTCCCTCGAAGTTCGGAGGAATCATGAGGCGATGCTCAAATAAATGTCCCTCTCGGACAACTCCGAAGATATCTCCTTTGCGGAGAAACTGTCCCTTTTGCACCAGAGGAGTGAACTCCCAAAGCCGCTCTTCGTCCAGGCTGGGGAGACGAACTCCCCGGGGGAGAAAAAGCTCCTCTTCGGGAAACGAATCCAGAGGTCTTCCGATACCGTCAAAGACACCTCCAAGGAGCCCCGGGCCGAGATCCATCGAAAGGAGGTTCCCGGAGTACTCCACCCCTTCCCCTGCAGAAAGGCCCGTGGTATCCTCATAAACCTGGATATCCGCCCACTTTTCCCGAAGACGCACCACCTCCCCCATGAGGTGGAGAGATCCCACCCGAACCACTTCGAACATGCGTACCAGGGGTGAAGCCTCGGCCTGAATCACGGGCCCGGAAATCCCTAAAATTCGAGGGCTGCGTGCCTTTTCGTCCATGCGGTTCTCCTTCATCTAGGCAATGTTCCGCATGTTGGGAAAAGGAATCCACACGGGCCTTGACAGGTGCTGCACCTGCTGTCGGTAATACTGAGGCACCTGTTCAAACCATTCCGGTTCGTAGAGCACAAAGGCCACATTCTCTTTCACCAACTCCTCCCAGACTTCCCCCAAAGACCGGGGGTTTTCACAAATACAGGGAGCAAAACCCACAAGAGACCAGAGATCCACAAAAATCTTACGTCCCAATACCACTCCCGTTTTTTTCATATTTTCAATCCTGCCTGTTTTTATCTTTTCCCGTTCAAACGAACAAAAGGCGCTGTCGAATCTTCTCCTCGGAATAGTTCAAGGCGAGCCCCGTAACGATATAGTTCAGATTATCCCACTCCGCCATCTGCCGGGCGAGATACCCCATGGCCACTTCTATCCCCAGAGGATTTCTGCGCAAAAACGAGGCCTGCCAGCGGAGAAAGCTTCTGTTGAGGGCCTGTTGGAACATGTTGGGGGTCTCCTCGTGAATCTGGCGCACCATCCCCATCCAGGGAGTTCCCCGTACCGCTTCGAGAATGGAACGAGACTGGGCAAGATGTCCCTCCTCGATGAGTCCTCCATCGAGATAATCCGCCTGATCCGACATTTCTCCTCGGGAAAAACCGTGCTCCCTTCGAAGCCATATGCCGAGGTTCAGAAGATCCACCAGCATGCGGAGGTACGTCTCCACGAGATCCCCGTTCGAAGAAGGGCAGGAGGCGAGAAGACCGAAGAGATAGTTCTTATACTCCAGAAGATAGCCCCTCTCCACCCTCCAGTACTCCAGTCCCCGAAGCAGGTTCAAAGCAGCATTTCCAAGAGCTTTTCCCAGGGGGGTGCGGATGTCGTGACTCCGTTCGGAAAGTTCCTGAAGGCTTTCGGATTTCCAGAGGAGAGAGACTACATGAGGAGGGATCATGCCGTAAATATGCCAAAGAGGCTCTCCATAGGTACGGTCACTTCCGGGAAGGAAGGAACGCAAAAGCACCCGGGTATTGTGCAAATCTCCCCGGGCAAGAAGAATACTCACCAGATCCCGGGTCTCTCCTTCTGCGGCCCTGCGCATGCGCAGCAGCTCGTTTCCCATACCTACGGCAAGAGCCACTTCGATGCGCTGCAACACGTTACGCTCCCGTGAAACGAGTTCGTTCCGGTAGACCCCGCCGTATTTGCTCTCCAGCAAAGACGCCTCCATACCCTCCAGATCCCGGCGGAGGAGAATCTCGTACTCCTCCTTTTCGAGGAAATAGGAAAGCCGGGAACGAAGAAGAGCGTTAAGATATCCGTAATTCTCGTACCGTCCGAAGAACCTGATCAAAAAGCTCTTCCATGGTATTCCCGATCTCTTTCGCAAGCCGACTCCTCACCTTGTTCCATCGCGTAGAAAGCCGATTATCCACCACCAGAGTTTCCGTGGCTTCATCCATAAGCATGCACCCTCCCCAGGGATCTTCGCTTCCTTCAAAAAAAACGAATTTTGCCACCCGGGGATGGTTTCGAATTTCTTCAGGAAAATCCGGAGAACAGGAGAGTGTTACGGAACCTCCTTCGAAGACCTCCAAGGCCTCCTCAAAAAGTTGTCGTTCCACGGCCACAAGAGCGTTCTCCTCTTTCAGAGAGGCGATTTTTGAACGAATTGCCTCCCGAACCTCTTCGGCGAGCTGCTGCCCCAGAGAGTAGAGATATTCCGTAAGATCGTAGAGAAGTTTGCTCCGGATCTCCTCCTTTCGGAGGAGCAAGGCCTCTTCCTGAAGAAGGCGAATGCGGGAGATCTCACTCTCCACTTCAAGACGCCTCTGGGCAATGGCATCTCCCAGACGGCTCTCGATTTTTTTTGCCTCTTCCCGGTAACGGCAGGAATACTCCTCTCGGAGAGCCTCCTTAAAAGCCTCCAGAGGAACCAGCGCCTCTTTTTTCAGCTCTTCCGAGGAGGGATCCACCCCAGCACTCCTCCTAGGCAAAGCGAAGAATCAGCATGATGGCCACCACGAAACCCAGAATAACCATGGTCTCCGGAATGGCCTCAAGAATGATCATGGTCCCTGCGGTTTCAGGCTTTTCTGCCACCGTTCCAGCTCCGGCACTTCCGATTTTAGCCTGGGCATAGGCTGTGGCGATGGCGGGCAATCCCACTGCAAGGGCTGCAGCGAAAGCAATTAATGCTTTTTCCACGAAGCACTCCTCCTTTTTGCAAAAGGAACATAGGGTCTTCCCTGTCCCGAATAAAACTTCCCCAAAAATTCCACGTAATGAAGCCGGGCCGCATGAAGACCCGAACCGGCAAAGGCGAGAACGATGTTCAGCAGATGCAGAAGTACCGCAAGAAGAAGACCGAAGACTGACGCTCCCAGGACATCCACAAAGGTGGAGGCCACCATGGCGAGGATTGCCGAAGAGAGTCCGATGGCAGCGATTCGAACGTAGCTGAGGATATTCCCTATGGCACTGAGGGTTTCGATCATTCCCCCCAAACCACCGCCAAAGATCACGCAAACCAGGCCCGACACCAAAACCGCAATTCCCGCATGGGGAGGGAGAATTTCGTAAAGCCCCGCTCCCAGTAAAAGAAGCCCGATAATGATGCCGAGCATTCCCAGGCGTTCCATCCAGAGATGTCGGTTCTTATGCCGAAGTCCTTCGAAAACTCCGAGTATAAGTCCCAATCCCACATGAGCCAAGCCCAGAATTATGGAGAAAACCATCACCGGAAGCACCACATGAGAGCGTTCGAGCCAGAGGGGGTGGATGTTGAAGAGCCGCAGCCCCACGTCACCGAAGAACTCTCCGTAGGCAAACCCCCAGAGGATGCTCCAAAAAGCGAGGTGAAAGAAAATCATTCCCACCATACGCAGGATCTCGGACTTCTTGGAGCGATAGAGGAAAAAGCCGATGCCTCCAATCAAAAGGCCATACCCCGCATCTCCCACCATACACCCCGAAAAGAGCGGAAAGAAGATACCGATCATAATGGTGGGATCAATGCCCGTGTAGGGAGGAAGCGAAAGAAGCTTAAGAAAGAGATGGAAGGGATCGAATATTTTCGGATTTTTTAGGGATGTTGGAACCTGGAGCAGTTCCCCGCCGAGAGGTTTCCGCCACTCCACAAAAATCTGAGATCCGAAGTTTTCCCGAAGGCCATCTTCTACGGCCTTGGCCTGATCCTGGGGAATCCATCCGAAAAGGGAAAACATTTCCCCCTGGGAGAGGGCTCTGTTTTCCATTTGAAGAGCTTCCACCCGATCCTCGATAAGCATCAGCACAGCCCCAAGTTTAGGCCCCCAATTTTTTTTCGTTCTTTCGAGCTCTTCTTCGATCTCCTGCAATCTTTTGGGCACCCAATGGAGCCCCGATTCGATGGCCGCCACAGACTCATGATGTGTAAACTTCGTAAATGCCGGAGGAGGCCGCCAGGCCACTACGTTTTCTTCTTCGAAAAGCTTTTCGAGAGAGTTCTGAGCAAGGGGAGGAATGCTGAAGGACACCAGCAAGTCGTCATGTCCCGTCTTTACGCTGTGATAGCGCAGGGAAACCCGTTCTTTCACGGGGGTGAACTTACGCAGTACCACCCGTACTTCCTGAAGAATTCTTCCGTAAATTCCCGCAGGAACCCACCAGAGAGAAACTCGGTTGCCCCGCTTCTGCTCTTCCTCGAAAAAAGAGGAGAAATGCGTCACATCCCGATGAGAACTGCGGAGTATTCGCAGGGTTTCCTGAAGAGATTTCTTCTCCTGCACAAGCCCCTGGAGACGCTCCCGAAAAGCTTCAAGGCTTTCTTCCAGATCTCCTAGGATCTCTTCGTCAAAGGAGGATATCCATTGATGGGCCCACTGCAAACGTTCCTCGGAGACCTCGTCCCAGCTTCTCCACTCAAGAACCTCCACCATTCCCTGAACAGTGGCGCTCAAAAACTTCAACCTTTTGAGATCGGAAAGAGTTTCTCCGTAATCCCGATCCTCATCATCCGCATGAAGGACACCCATGGTATGCAGAAGATCGATAACTGCCCGTTTTCGACTTGCCACACCCCAGATAAAAAAACGAACCATCTTTTGAATCAAGACGATTCGCCCCTCTCTTCGTTCATCTGCTCTTCTCCTATCACGTGAGGCCATACCGCCCGGGTCACTTTTTGTATGCGCAAAGGATCCGTGGCTTTCTCATAAAGAAGTTTCTTCACGGAAGCGCAAGAGTTGCGGAGATCCTCCTCGAAAGCCCGAACATCCTCGAACTTTTTCTCTTCCTCCTGCCGCACGATTTCAAAGGTCTTCTGCGTCATCACGTCGAGCCTGGCTACGCCTTCCTCGTACTCCCGCTCTTTTTCCGCTAGTTTCCGAACGAGATCCTCCTCAAGATTTTTACGAAACTCCTCAAGGAGAGTCTCCATCCCGGAGGTCTCTCTTTCGGGGCTTTCAGGCGTTAAGTTCTGCATACGCCTCTTCTTCCTCCATCATAAACTCACAGAAGGAGGCCCGGTCGATAATGCCGAGAAAACGCCCTTCTTCCACCACGGGAAGACGCTCCACTCCTTTGCGCAACATAAGATCCGCCACGGTCATGAGGCTTGCATAGGGGTCTACCTTAGGAGGATCCGAACGCATGTAATCCTTCACCTTGCAGCGTCCGAGAAGCTGAAGACGCTGCAAAAGGTCTCCCTCGGTATCATCGAGGAAGGATGTTTGGCTGAGAACTTCCAGGAAGGTAGGCACCGCAGCCTCAAGAATATCGGACTGAGCAAGATACCCCACAAGCCGCCAATCGTCATCGATCACGGGAACTCCCGGAAGCCGGTGAGAATAGAGAATTCGCACCGCATCAAGAATGCGATCCTCCGGAGACACCGCCGTAAGATCCCGAACCATAAGTTTTACAGCACTGGTATTCATTTTCCCCCACCATCCCGTCTACTTTCCCAACCAAAACGAGAAACCAACACATGAAGAACGAAAAGGGGTAGTTTTATCATACGCCGCCACCGCCAAGGTTCCTGGCAGAGGCGGAAGAGCCATTCCATACCCACTCTGCGCATCCATCGGGGAGCTCTCTGAAGCCTTCCAGAAAGGACGTCGAAGCTTCCTCCGACTCCCATACGAAGCATTCCGGGAAGCTCCTCCGCATGAGCGGCAATCCATTTTTCCTGCCGGGGAACTCCGAGGGCTACGAAGAGAATTTTAGCTCCCGAGTTCCGTATGGTCTCACAAATGAGAGAGCTCTCGAAATCATCAAAATACCCGTGATGCCATCCCGCCACAGGCAACCCGGGATAGCGTTCTCGAAGTACCTCCGCAACCTGCCGAGCTACTCCGGATTCTCCTCCCAGAAAATAAACGGGCCACTTGGCGTACGAAGCGGTGCGGCAAAGTTGCTCCATAAATTCTACGCCGGCTATCCGTTCGTGCATACGAAAACCCAGAAAACGCAAACCCAAAACGAGCCCCATTCCATCGGGAAGAGAAAGGTCCGCATTCCGGAAAGCCCTGGCAAGATCCACATCCTTCCGGGCCTCATACAGTGAAAGAGCGTTAGGGGTGAACACGGTACATCCCAGAGGATCCCCGTTACTGATGAGAGCCCAGGCCTTTCCCAAAGCATAGTGAAGAGAGACGTTGTTCACCGGAACTCCCCAGAGAACGGGAGAGGGTCTGCCCCGCTTCTTGCGACTTCGCTTAAGCACTGCCCCGATGTACGCCAGGCATGCGGCTATGCCACAAAAAGCCACCACCGCCCCCTGCCCATCCGGGCGGATCTGGAGCACCGCCGCAGAAAAACCGAGAGCTCCCGAAAGGAACGCCACCATACGCACCGAATCTGGATGATCCACTCCTCGATCCACCAGCCTTCGATACATAAAGATATTCCCTCCGGAGGCAGTGGATAAGAGGGTCCGGCTTACGAAGCTGAGCGAGGCCTCCATGATGGGAATGGCAAAAAGCGCCAGAGGAAGGAGCATAAGGGCCGAGAAAGCTATTCCCTTACTGACTCCCATGACGGAAACGCCAGCCACCAGAGTGCCCCAAAAAGCTGCCAGCGGTTCCCCGAGCCGACGGTAGAGATGCCCGTGACGGCTCCAGAAGACTCCGAGCAAAGCGATTCCTCCGAGGCACATGGTAACCGCCCCCTGGAGGTTTTGACCAGAAAAACTGGTTATTACCGCCATGAGAAGCCATACGAAAAGGAGCAAATGCCCCGCCATACCGGGAATCCGGTCGAGGCTCACCAGAAGGAGCGGGAAGAATCCCACCCATAAGGCCGTGATGATATGGGAAACCAGGGGATGCAAAAAGAGGTACTGTCCCTCGGGCATGCCCACGAAGGCTATTTTCTCACCCCAGAAGGCAAAGAGAAAACCCACAAGAAGATAGAGCCAGGAGAGGTTGTGCTTGCTCCGGCTACTCACGATGCCCGCCAGGCAGGCAAGAAGCGCGGTGGCCACCACCTCTCGGGCGGTTTCGCTGTTACTCCAGAGAGCCACCACAACCCAGGCGGCAAGAAGCATGATATCCCGCAGATAATCGTACTGTTCTCGGGAGATATGATTTCGTATGTATTTCTGAAACAGGAGACATGCTCCTGCGGAAAGCAGGATCACTATGCGGGATATAAAGGCAAATTCTCCTTCGAACATCACAAGGCCACCCTTTCAAACCCCTGACTGTTATTTCTCCAAGCCTTTCCCCGAAAAACCAGAACGAACCCTTTCGGGATGGCTTTCCCCTGCGAGACATCCCTAAGTTCGATCGCATAATACGCATTATCAAGTATAGCATGAGAAAAGGGGAAAACAAAAAGGGAATTCGCGAAAATCTTTCGGCATATCAAGGATCTATCCGGGAGGGAGAACCATGCTGTCCCGGATAGACCTCGCTGGTCCGGATTCCTCAATATGCATTCCAGAAAAAGGCCTATATCAAAGATTCTGAAAAGATGTCCTATTTTTCTATCCGAGTCATGCCACCCACATAGGGAACCAGCGCCCGGGGGACCAGAATGGAACCGTCCTCTTGCTGGTAGTTTTCCATCAGGGCGATGAGGCATCGCCCCACGGCAATTCCCGAACCGTTGAGAGTATGGACGTACCGGGGTTTACCTCCTTCGTCAGGGCGAAACCGAAGGTTCATTCTTCGCGCCTGAAAATCCTCACAGTTGCTGCAGGAGCTGATCTCTCGATATTTCTCCTGAGAAGGAATCCACACTTCGATGTCGTAGGTTTTGGAGGAAGCAAAACCCATGTCTCCGGTGCAAAGGCATATTCTCCGGAAGGGAATTTCCAGGCGCTTCAAAACCTCTTCCGCCGCCAGAGTAAGACTTTCCAGTTCTTGATAGCTTTTTTCGGGGCTGCAGATTTTTACCAGTTCCACCTTGTCGAACTGATGCTGCCGGAGAATTCCCCGTACATCTCGGCCATATGTTCCCGACTCGCGACGGAAACAGGGGGTGTAGGCGGTAAGATAGAGGGGAAGCTGCTTTTCCTCGAGAATTTCCCCGGCATAGATGTTGGTAAGAGGAACTTCCGCGGTGGGTACAAGCCAGAGGTCATCCTGGGCACAGCGGTAGAGGTCTTCCGCAAACTTGGGAAGCTGTCCCGTTCCCTGCATGGTGGCACTGTTCACGAGAAGAGGGGGCATGATCTCTTCGAATCCGTGCTCCCGAGTGTGGAGATCCAGCATAAACTGAATGAGCCCTCGCATGAGCTGAGCGCCCTTGCCCCGAATGACCGTAAAGCGGCTTTCCGCAAGCTTGACTCCCCGCTCGAAGTCCAGGATTCCCAAAGATTCTCCGAGATCCCAGTGGGCCTGAGGATCGAAATCGAAGGTTCGGGGCTCTCCCCAATAGTGCATTACCGGGTTATTGGATTCGTCCATACCAAGGGGAACCGTTTCGTGAGGCCGGTTCGGAATTTGAAGGAGGATGTTCTCCAGTTCTCCGTCGATGGAGGAAAGTTCTTCCTCCATCTCCTTGATGGCGTCCCCGAGAAGGCGCATTTCCTCCATGAGAGCGTCCGCATTCTCTCCCCGTTTCTTGAGAAGCCCCACCTGCTTGGAGCCGTCGTTTCGCTGGGCTTTTTTCTGCTCCATGGACGTAAGAATCTCCCGGCGCTTCTCATCCAGGTTATACAGCTCTTCCACGGAGAAGGCGTTGTTCCTCCCCTGAAGCATCCGCTCCAGATCCTTTCGATTTTCCCGTATCCACCGCATATCAAGCATGGCTACACCTCCGGCACGTTCCGTACTTCACGAAGAAGATTGATCATTTCTATCACCGATAGCGCCGCATCGGCCCCCTTGTTTCCCGCCTTGCTTCCCGCCCGGAGAAGAGCCTGCTCCAAGGTGTCGCAGGTGAGCACTCCGAAAGCCACGGGAACCCGATGATCCAGAGCGATATGAGCAACTCCCTTGGAGACCTCCGCCGCCACATAGTCGAAGTGCGGCGTATCTCCCCGGATAACCGCTCCCAGGGCGATAATGCCATCAAATTTTCCCTGAAGAGCGAGCTCCTTCACGATAAGGGGAATTTCCCAGGCTCCGGGAACCCAGTGAACTACGATATCCTGGTGCTTCACGCCGTGTCGGATGAGGGCATCCCTGGCTCCCTCCAGGAGCTTTCCCGTGATGAGTTCGTTAAATCGCGAGAGCACCACTGCCACTCTCGCCTTCTCGCCGATAAGATGACCTTCCACAATCCGCATACAACACACCTCCGAAAGATTGCATTCGTATTATTATACATAAGAAACCCCGTGGGTTCCCTTTATGCGTCCGTCAAATCCAAAACCGCCGTTTTCCGCATTATAACCAAAGATTTCGTCACCCCATGACGGGAATACGCCAAAAACGGATTTCTTCCGGCCCCATCAAAGGATATCCCGCAGATGAAGCATGTGCCCCAATCGGTCTTCCTTGGTCTCCAGATAACGCTTGTTGTAGGGATTGCTCTCCATAATGATGGGCACGCGTTCTGTAACCTGAAGACCGTATCCCTGAAGTCCCACGATCTTCCGGGGATTGTTCGTGAGAAGCCGCATGCTCTTGATGCCGAGATCCACCAGGATCTGGGCCCCCAGGCCGTAATCCCGAAGGTCCGCTTCGTACCCCAAAGCGAGGTTGGCCTCCACCGTATCCATACCTTGCTCCTGAAGCTCGTAGGCATGGAGCTTGGGAAGCAAGCCTATTCCCCGGCCTTCCTGGCGCATGTAGAGAAGTACGCCGCATCCCTCCCGGTGAATCATCTCCATGGCCATATGGAGCTGTTCGCCGCAGTCGCAGCGGAGGGATCCGAAAACATCCCCGGTGAGGCACTCCGAATGCACCCGAACCAGCACGTTTTCCGCCCCCTCCACATCTCCCCGGATCAAGGCGATGTGGGGCTTATCCAGATTTTCCTCGTGAAGAGCCTGATAGGCCAGAGCCTTGAAATCGCCGTAGGCCGTGGGCATGCGCACCGTGGCCACCCGCTTCACCAAGCTGTCCCGATGCATACGGTACCGGATAAGCTGTTGGATGGAGCATATATTAATGCCGTGCGTTCGGGAAAATTCCTGAAGGTTCGGCAGCCGCGCCATGGTGCCGTCCTCGTTCATGATCTCGCAGATAACTCCGGCGGGAGTCATTCCCGCCAGGCGGGCCAGATCCACCGCCGCCTCGGTATGCCCCGCCCGCTTGAGTACGCCCCCCGGCCGGGCCATGAGAGGAAACATGTGTCCGGGGGTGCGGAAATCGCCCCGTCTCGCCTCGCCTTTGGCGAGAAGCCTGGCCGTGAGGGCCCGTTCGGCGGCGGAAATTCCCGTGGTGGTTCCCTCCCGGGCATCCACGGAAACCGTGAAGGCGGTTCCGTGAAGATCCGTATTTTCCCGGGTCATGGGCTCCAGCCCCAGCTCGGAACAACGCTGATGACTGAGAGGCACGCAGATGAGCCCCCGGGCGTGCTTTGCCATAAAATTGATGGTTTCATCCGTGGCGCACTCCGCCGCCACGATGAGATCTCCTTCGTTCTCCCGGTCCTCGTCATCCACCACGATAACCATGCGGCCCTTCCGGATATCCTCCAGGGCCTCTTCCACGGAGCAAAAAATACCTTCCCCCGACACCTGTTCAGTCACAGCCAATTCCTCCTTGCATTTCTTCCCCATATCAATGTATGGACACATCGGGAAAAATTCTTTCCCCTAGCATATCCTTGATGAAAAAATGTCCTCTCAAACCCATCCCGCCTTACGGAGAGTATCCCAATCCAGAGAGCTTTCGCCACTCCCGGAAGAACGCATATCCTCCCAACGGGAGAGGTTTCCGTAAAGCCCCAGCTGGTGATAGATGTATTTACCCAGGAGATCGGTTTCCACGTTAACCCTGGCTCCCTCTCGAAGCTCTCCCAGGGTGGTATGTTCCAGCGTGGTAGGGATGAGTCCCACGGAAAAGAAGTCCTTGCCGCACTCTATGATGGTAAGGCTTACTCCGTTGAGGGTCACGGAACCCTTGGGAACAAGATAACGCATTCCTTCGGAATCCAGAGAAATGGAAATTTTCCGGGTTTGCCCTTCCCTTACAATGCGGATCACCCTACCCACGTAATCCACATGCCCCGCCACGATATGCCCCTCGAAACGCCCTCCCGCCACCATGGCCCGCTCCAGGTTTACCGCACTTCCCGGAGCCAGGCTCCCCAGGACGGTACGTTCCAGGGTTTCGGGCATCATATCCGCCCAGAAACGGGATCCCTCGAGGCGGGTCACGGTAAGACAGGCCCCGGAAACCGCCACGGACTGCCCAAAGACGAGGCTCTCCGCAAATCCCGGAGCGGCGATGCCGAGAAGCGCCACATCCCGTTTACGCTCCAAGGCCTGAACGATTCCCTTCGTTTCTACCAACCCCGTGAACATGAGGGCACTCCTTCCACGAGAAAGCCGTCTTCCATGGAACGCCATTCCAGGGAAGAGAGGATTATGGCCTGATCCATGGAGTGCAGATGCAAATGCTCGGTAAACGAAAGCCCCCGGCCGAGAATTCGGGATCCGTAAAAGAGAGCCACCCGATCCACCAGATGCCGGTTTAAAAAGGAACTTCCCACCCGGGCGCCTCCTTCTACGAGCACCGATAGAAGCCCCGATTCCCCAAGCTTCTGAAGGAGAACCTCGAAATCCAACTCCCCCGGAGCAATTTCGGGAAGCTCCATAAATTCTACGGAAAGGGGAAAGAGCTCCTTTCGGCGATTCCGCTCTTCGGAATTTTCCGGAATCCCCGAGGCCACTATCACCCGGGGAGCGGCAAAAATCGCGCTCTCCGGAGAAAGAGAAAGCCGGGGATCCACCACCACGGGCACCGGGGAGATTCCCGGCACGGAACGAACTGTCAGCTTCGGATTATCGCAACGCACCGTGCCGGCCCCCACGAGAATGGCATCGTGCTCTCCCCGCAGAAGATGCGCCATCTCCCGGGCCCGGCTTCCGGTAATCCATTTGCTGGTACCGTCCGAAAGGGCTATGGCGCCATCCAGAGAGAGCGCTCCTTTCAAACATACCCAGGAACGTCCCCGGAGATGCCAGGAAAAAAAGCCCCGGTTCATCTCGCGGCACTCCTCTTCGAGAACCCCCGAAACGACGGGAATTCCCGCCTCTTCAAGAATCTTTACGCCCCCTCCCGCCACCTTCGGATTGGGATCCCGAGATCCTATCACCACCCGGGCGATTCCCTCCCGAACGAGCCGAGGCGCACAGGGGGGGGTTTTACCGTAATGGGAGCAGGGTTCCAGGGTGACATAGGCAGTGCTCCCCCGGACATTTTCCGTCGCCCTTTCGAGAGCCTCCACTTCCGCATGGGGGCCTCCGTACCGGCGGTGATATCCCATCCCCACCACCCGGGAATCCTTTACCAGCACACACCCCACCAGAGGGTTCGGGCTGGTGCGCCCCGTCCCCCGCCGAGCCAGGCTGAGAGCCATGTGCATATAGTATACATCCTGCCGCCGTTCCTCTCGACTCATGCGTCTTCTCCGTGCAATCCCTGATAAATTTTCTTCGCCAGCACCGTCCCCACTCCGGGAGCCCGGGCAATCTCTTCTTCCGAAAGAGTGCTCATCTTCCGGAGACCTCCGAAGTGCCCCAGGATCTGGGCGGCCCGGGTTTTGCCGATCCCCGGAATTTCTTCCAGAGAGGAGCGGCGCAGCCCCCGATGATACTGTTTTGAATAGCTTCCCACGGCAAAGCGATGAGCCTCGTCCCGGACATGCTGGAGCAGCCGGGCATATCCCTTTTCCCGGGGAAGCACCAGAGGGGCTTTCCCGGAGGAGAAGTAGAGAGTCTCCTCTCTCTTCGCCAAAGATACGGTCTGAAGAGAGACAAGTCCGAGCTGGTCCAGCACTTCCCGGACAAAGGCGAGCTGCACCGCCCCTCCATCTACCAGTACGAGCTGAGGCAAGGGTTCCTGCCCTGCAAGAACCTTGGAATAGCGCCGCTCCACGGTCTCCCGGAGAGACCGAAAGTCATCCACTCCCTCCACGGAACGGATGGAAAAACGGCGATAAAGGGAAGGGTTCGGAATGCCCTGTTCGAAGACCACCGCCACTCCCACCGTATGGGTTCCTCCTCCGTGAGAAATATCGAATCCGTCGATTCTCCAAGGCAGGGTAGGCAAACCCAAAACATCCTGAAGCTCCAAAAGGGTTTCCCACATATCCTCCCCGAGATCTTCTCCGAGCACTCCCACGGAACGATGCCGGGTGTACCGCCAGATGGCCCGGATGGTGTCCCGAAGCTCTGCGGCTTCTTCAAAGTTGAGATTTTTCGCGGCCTCTTCCATCTGAGCCCGGAGCTTTTCCACCAGTTCTTTAGTCTGTCCGTGAAGCAGAAGCACCACGTGGGCCAGCATGCGGTTGTACTCTACGGCAGAAATTTTTTCCGCGCAGGGAGCGGTACACTTTCCCACATGGTACTTGATACAGGGCCGGTTCTCCCGGGAAGGGGTAATCTTTCCCGCACAGCTCCGCAAGGGGAAAAAGCGCTCCACCAGATGCAGCAGGGAGCGCACCTCGCTTACCCGGGTAAAGGGGCCTATGTATTGGGCTCCGTCCTCGGCTCGATGCCGGGTGATGACAATCCGGGGAAAGGGTTCCGCAGGAATTTTGATGTAGGGATACCGCTCCCCCATCTTGAGCTCCACGTTGAACTTGGGCTGATATTTCTTGATCAGCCGGGCCTCCACGATAAGCGCTTCCATTTCGGATTCCGTACGGATGATGGAGATATCCCTCACGGATTCCGCAAGCTTTCGAAGCCTCGGGGAGGCATAGTTGGTACGAAAGTAGGAGGCCACCCGTTTTTTCAGGGATTTGGCCTTTCCCACGTAGAGCACTGTGCCCTCCTGGTCGTGCATTATGTAAACCCCCGGGCGCCCCGGGAAACCCCGTATCTTGGAACGCATTTTTTCGAAATCCATGATACACTCCTTTTCAAGAGCCCACATAACCAAGAATAATACCACGTCCGGGGTCTATACAGTATTTTTCGGAGGTGTTTTTCATGCCCTTTGCAGTCTATAACGATCTTTCTCAAAAAAAGGAATCCTTTGTTCCCGTAAATCCTCCCAAGGTGGGAATTTACGTCTGCGGCCCCACGGTCTACGATTTTTTCCACATCGGCAACTCCCGGCCCTTTATCATCTTCGACGTACTCCGGCGCTACCTTCGGAGCCAAGGTTACCAGGTAACCTACGTACAGAACTTTACGGATATCGACGATAAAATGATCAACCGGGCGGAAGAGATGGGCATCTCCGTGGCGGAACTGGCGGAACGTTACATCGGGGAGTACTTTGCCGATGCGGACGCCCTGGGAATAGAACGAGCGAACGTACATCCCCGGGCCACGGAACACATGGCGGAAATTATCGACGCCATCACGAAAATCATCGAAAAAGGACACGCCTACGAGCTTGACGGGGATGTCTATTTTGATGTGCGCAGCTTCGAACCCTACGGAAAGCTCACCCGGCAGGATCTCGAAGAACTTCTTTCGGGAGCCCGGGTAGACGTGAACTCCCGAAAAAAACACCCCCTGGACTTCGCTCTCTGGAAAGCGGAGAAACCCGGAGAACCCTCCTGGGAGAGCCCCTGGGGAAGAGGCCGTCCGGGGTGGCATATCGAGTGCAGCGCCATGGCCGCCAAGTACCTGGGAGATACCGTCGATATTCACGGAGGGGGCAGCGACCTCATCTTCCCGCACCACGAAAACGAAATTGCCCAGGCGGAAGCCGCCACGGGAAAAACTTTCGTCAAATACTGGATGCACAACGGTTATCTTCTCATGGATCACGAAAAAATGTCCAAATCCCTGGGGAATTTCCGCACCCTTCGGGAAGTGCGGCAGCAGTATTCTCCCCTGGCAATCCGGCACTTCATGCTGAGCGCTCACTACCGCTCCCCCATCAACTTCTCCGCCTCGGGGCTGGAGCAATCCGCCAGCGGGACCGAACGCCTGCGAAGTTGCTACCGGAGCCTTCGGGAAGCCCCGGTAAAGGACAATCTCCATGGTGCACCTCTCCTGGAAGAAACCCTGAAAAAAGCCCGGGAACGTTTCTACAGCGACATGAACGACGATCTCAACACGGCGGGAGCCCTGGGGGCGATTTTCGAAGCGGTGAAGGGCATCAATACCGCCCTGCACGAAGAGGGGGCTCTTTCGCAGAAAAACAAGCAGGAAGCCCTGGACTTCTTCCGCATGGCAGACCACGTTCTGGGAGTTCTCGATATTCCGGGAATTGAGCAGGAAGCCGCGCCGGATGCTGAAGGAACCCGCATAGAAAAACTCATCGAAGAGCGAAACCAGGCCCGGAAAAATAAAGACTTCTCCCGGGCGGACGAAATTCGGGATATCCTCCTGGAGGAGGGAATCGTCCTCAAGGATTCTCCGGATGGCACGAAATGGCACCGCAAAATCTAAAAAATCAATAGTTTTTCAGAAAGGAAACAGTATCGGTGATTATTGTACAGGAAGGAATTTCAGCGCTTGAAAAGGTTCGGGCCTGCCTGGCCCAAGGGGTATCCTGCGTGCTCTGTACGGTGGTGGAAAGCTCCGGCTCTACTCCTACGGATCCGGGATCAAAAATGGTGGTGCTCCCGGATGGAAGCATCACGGGCACCGTGGGAGGAGGCATAGGGGAATACCGGGTTCTTCAGAAGGCCCGGGAGCTCCTTTCCGAGGGCCCTAAAACGCTCCTGATGGACATAAACCTGAACAGCCAGGAAGCCGCCGAGGACGGGGCCGTTTGCGGGGGGAGCATGAAGGTCTTTCTGGAGCGCATCATTCCCACCCCCGAAGTGGTGATCTTCGGAGGAGGGCACGTGGGCAAGGCCATTCTCAAAACCATCTGCTTTCTCGGATGGCGGGGCGTCCTCTGGGACGACAGGGAGGAGTTCGCCGCCCTTCCCGAGCAGTGCATCTCCCAGGCCACAAGCCTCTGCTGCCCCCTGGAAAACGTATTTTCCCAGGGGCTCGTGCTTCATGAAAACAGTTTTATTCTCATCGCCACTCGGGGACACGCCCTGGATGCCGAGGTGGTAAAGCTTCTGGAAAAAAGCTCCGGCCGATATTACGGCATGATAGGATCCCGGAACAAAATCCGTTCGGTTCGGGAACGACTCCTCGAAGAGGGAATCTCCCGGGAATACCTGGACAGGATCCATCAGCCCGTGGGAGTTCCCATCAACGCGCAAACTCCCGAAGAGATCGCCCTTTCCATTACCGCGGAAATGGTGGGCCTTCTTCGGGGAGCTCCCCTGGAGCAGCTTCGAGAAAACTGGGGCTCCCAGGCGGTAACCCCGAAACAGAAAACGCTCTCGGGGGCCTAGTGGATGATTCAGGTACGAGATCTTACCCTCCGCTTCGGAGAGCGGCTTCTCTTCGACTCCATTTCCATGCTTTTCCCCGATGCATCCCGTGCGGGACTGGTGGGTAAGAACGGAGCGGGAAAAACCACCTTTCTTCGAATCCTGGCCCGTCAGATGGAGCCCGATGAAGGCACCGTGGAAATTCCCCAGAGACAGAGCCTGGGATATCTTCCCCAGGACGTGGCGGAACTGGGAACCGAAAAAGTTCTCCATTATCTTAAATCCCGGTCGGGAATCCTGGAGATGGAAGAACAGCTTCAATCTCTGGAAGAATCGATAAGCATCGCCTCGGAGGACAGCCTGCGCCAGGGACTCCTGAAAAGCTACGAACATCTCCGGGCCCGGTACGATGCCAAGGGGGGCTACACCTTCCGCCCCCGGGCGGAGAAAATTCTCCGGGGGCTCGGATTTCCCGAGGATGCCTCGGAACGATCATGCACTACCTTCTCCGGAGGGTGGAAAATGCGTATCGCCCTCACCTCTCTCCTGCTCCAGGAGCCGGACATTCTGCTTCTGGACGAACCCACCAACCATCTCGACACGGAGAGCATGGAGTGGCTCGAGAGCTATCTCAAGGATTACCGGGGAACCTTTATCGCAGTCTCCCATGACCGGCGCTTTCTGGACAAGATGACCACCCGTACTCTGGAGATCGCCCGGGGACAGCTTCGGGAATACAAGGGAAACTACTCCTACTACCTGGAACAGAAGGAAGAGGATAAGCGGCTCTTCGAAAAGCGGGCCAAACAGCAGCAGGCCCTGCGAAAACAAACCGAGGATTTCATCGAACGCTTTCGCTACAAGGCCTCCAAGGCCTCCCAGGTACAAAGCCGCATCAAGATGCTGGAGCGGGAAGATCTCCTTATCGGAGAAACCGAAGGGGCTTCGGTGCATTTCTCCTTTCCCGAATGCCCCAGAAGCGGCCACGAGGTTCTCTCGGTCCAGGATGTCAACAAATACTACGGCACCAAGAAGGTTTTCGAAAATCTCTCCTTCTCCGTAGCCCGGGGAGAGCGGGTTGCCCTGGTAGGAGTGAACGGAGCGGGAAAATCCACCCTTTGCCGCCTTCTGAGCCGCAAGGAGGAACCCTCTTCCGGGAGCATTTCCTTCGGTCACAAGGTGCTCTGCGGCTTCTTTTCCCAGGAGAGCATCGACAATCTGCACTACCAAAACACCGTCTGGCAGGAGGTACTCGCCGAGGGAGACTACTTCTCTCCCCAGTACAAGAGGAACCTGTTGGGAGCCTTTCTCTTTTCGGGGGAGGATATCGAGAAACCCGTCTCGGTACTTTCGGGAGGGGAAAAGACCCGGCTCGCCCTTCTGAAAATGCTCCTTCGGGAGACGAACCTTCTCATTCTCGACGAACCCACGAACCATCTGGACATGCAAACGAAAGAACTCTTTCAGAAGGCCCTCCTGGCCTACTCCGGAACTCTGATAATCGTCTCTCACGACCGCTACTTTCTGGACACTCTGGTGGAACGGGTGGTGGAACTCTACCAGGGCAGGGGAAGGGAGTATCTTGGAAACTACTCCTACTTCATAGAGAAACGGGAGGCCCTTCTGGAGGAGCAAAAAGAAGAGATCCAGGAACGATCCTCGGGAGAGACCCCGGAAGACCTACTCTCCTCATCGGGATATAAAAGCCGGGAACAGAAGCGCCGGGAGGCGGAACTGCGGCAGATCCTCTCGGAAAAACGGCGCACCGTCACGGCCCACCTGGCTCCCCTGGAAAAGGAAATCGAAGATCTGGAAAATCGCAAAACCGCCTTGGAAGAGGCCCTCTGCTCTCCCGAGGTGCTGGAGAATCCGGAAAAACGCACCGCTCATCTCAAGGAGCACGGAGAAATCGAACAACTTCTTCCCCAGAAGCTCGAAGAGTGGGAAGATCTCATGGAAAAACTCCATGCCATCGAGGAGGAATTCTCCCTTTCGTAGGACGGCGGCTATGCCATCCTACGAAAGGGTGCGCCGACGCAACCCATATACATTTTTTACGCTTGTCTCGCCCTCCGGGGGGCCGCACGGCCCCGGAGGGCATTTTTTTCGGCATCGCTGTCTCTCGCCTTGTCCCTCCTTTGTCAAATCAAGGGCAGCCCTCCTCGGATCTGCATCGCCACTCTTCGCCGTGCCACCAGCCAAAAAATGGACTTTTTAATTTAAAAATCCTTTCCCCGACAGGGCATTATCCTGCCGTTACCCAGCAAAAATTAAAAGCCCCAGCTCGTTTTGAGCTGGGGCTTTGCTATCATTGGCGCGCCGGACAAGATTCGAACTCGTAACCTCCTGATCCGTAGTCAGGTGCTCTATCCAGTTGAGCTACCGGCGCACATATATGGTAAACATGATGCTTGCTACCTGGCGGTGGGAGAGGGATTCGAACCCTCGAAGGAAGTTTTAGCCCCCTTACCCGCTTAGCAGGCGAGCGCCTTCAGCCACTCGGCCATCCCACCGGAAGAAATCGCGCAAGGCATATTTTATGCACAGAACCCAGGTATGTCAACCGCTAATTTGATTTCTCCGGGAAAAACGACGTTTTTCCCGGGTTTCTTCCGGCTATTCCGAGGGTTTCTCGGGTTCCTCGGAGGCCGCTTCTTCCGTTGCGGCTTCTTCTGCCGCTTCCTCTATCTGGGGCTCTTCCTCACTGGGAGAAGCGCCTTCGGCCTCCACCGGAGGAGCCGTAAAGAGGGATTCATCGAGGATCTTTATCTTGGCGCGCTTGAGCAGAGTTTCGAAGAACTGGTTCCGGGCGTTCTGTCTCTTCTGAGCTACCACCATCTCCTGAATGTCTCCGCTCACCTCATCGAAGGAGAGCACTCGGGGAAGCTCTTCCGAAACCTTCTCAAGCACGTAGAAATCCTGGCTGGTAACTTCCACGGGGCCCGCGGCCCGAGCCTCTCCAATTTGCACCACCGCATCCCAGAGCACCGGAGGTACCCGGTTTTCCGCAAAGGGAACCGTTTCGTCTCCCGAGGTAAAATCCCGAACTTCGTCGAGGTGGGTGGCAATCATGGCGCTCCAGGACACTCCGTCTTCCATCTGCTCCACAGCCTCCCGGGCCGCATGATCCCGGCTGGCGAAATCCGCCACCCGTACGTAGATGACGTGGGGTCGGGTAAAAACGACATCCTTGAGAGCATCGTACCCTTCCTGAAGTTCTTCCGTAGTGGCGGTTACGCCCTCTTCGGCCTGCTGGATAAGAGCTCTTCGGGAAAGATCCTCCCGAATCTGCTCTTTGAGCTTGCTTTCGGAAATACCCATTTGCTTCATGTATTCCACGAAGGATTCCCGAGTGGGAAACTGGTCTTCCAATCCCTGATACGCCTTGTCCACGTCTTCTTCGGCGACTTTGATCTTTCGGTTCTTGACTTCTTTTTTGAGCTCATCCCCCACGGCAAGGTCGTTGACAACCTGTCTGCGGAAGTTCACGATATCCTGGGGGGAGATGTCCTTTCTGCCGCTCTGTTCCGCCAGGCTCACCATGCTGCGGTAAAGCTGACTGCGCATGAGGGTCATACCATTGATCTCCGCCACGGGGTAATCTCCGCTTTCGGGCTTCCCTCCCCGGTTTCCTCCTCCGTACATAAAGAGAATGGAAAGCACAAAGACTACCACCACGCTGATCATGATCCACTTCACCTGGGTTCGCAGGGTCCGCATAATCACCCTTCATCGACTCCTTTCACTGTATAAAGACGGTATTTTTCCGAGCGCCTCATATCATACGGTTCTCTCGGGGGAGTGTCAAAAGCATTTTTGAACTTTTTTGGGGAATTCCGTTCTTTTCGAAGAAATTCCTTGAGATTTCTTTCCCCAGGAACATATTTCTTTCTGGATATTCTCCGTAAACCCCCAATAAATTTGCTATTTTTTAAATTTCCCCGAGACTGTTCCCCACGGTGGTTTCCACTTTGAGAGGCACCGAAAGAGAAACCACGCTTTCCATGAGAGTACGAAGGAGCTCCGCTCCCTGTTCCGCCTCATCTCGAGACACCTCCACCACCAGAGAATCGTGGATCTGGAGCACCAGAGGCATGGAAAGCCCCTCCCGGCGGATTTTTTTGTGCCACTGCACCAGGGCCATCCGGGCGATGTCCGCAGCGGTTCCCTGGATGGGAGTATTGATGGCCACTCGTTTGAGAGCCCCGGTTCCCCGTCCTTCCACGGTGGTAACCTCCGCAAGAGGACGCCGGCGGCCGAAGAGGGTGGTGGTATATCCCTGTTTTTTGGCCTCTCCCGCGGCATTCTCAAGGTAGGCCTGAATACCGGGAAAGGCGGCAAAGTAAGCGTCTACGAGCTTCTGGGCCTCACCACGGCTGATGTTGAGCCGATCCGCAAGGCCGAATCCTCCCATGCCGTAGAGAAGGCCGAAATTCACCATCTTGGCCCGACGGCGCATCTCCGGGGTGACTTCTTCGGGATCCACCGAAAAAATCCGGGCCCCGGTTTCGCTGTGCACGTCCCGGCCCTCCCGAAAGGCCTCCACCAGGCTTTCTTCCCTGGAAAGATGCGCCAAAATGCGAAGTTCGATCTGGGAGTAGTCTCCCGAAACGAAACAGGCCCCTTGCCGAACCGGCCCGAGGGCGCTGCGGAAGCGCAGGGCCCAGTCTCCGTAGAGGGGAAGGTTCTGCAGGTTCGGATGGGTGCTGGAGAGCCTACCCGTACCGGTACTGATATGTTCGAAGGTGGTGCGGATGATATCGCTTTCGGGGTCCGCCAGCTGAAGAAAGGGCTGCACGAAGCCGCTCTGGATCTTGGAGAGCTCTCGATACTCCAGAAGCATCCGGGGAATTTCTCCGTTGGGATAGGCCGCAAGCACCTCGAGCACCGAGGTGTTGGTGGAATACCCGGTTTTGGTTTTTTTGATGGGAGGCAGTCCGAGAACATCGAAGAGAAGATGTCCCACCTGCTTGGGAGAGTTGAGGTTGAGCTCCATTCCTCCCGCCTCCTCCACCGCTTGCTGGATCTCCCTAAGCTTGGCATGGAGATCTTTTTCCAGGGCGATAAGGCTTTCCCGGTGGAGCCGCACTCCCTGACGCTCCATATCCGCCAGCACCGGGCAGAGGGGAAGGTCTATTCCCCGCATAACCCGGGAAAGTTCCTTGCTTTCCACGTGGGGTTCCAAGGTTCGGTAGCATTGCCACAACTCCTGCTGTGTGGGATTTTCAGGGTCTTCGAAAAGCTGGGGATAGTCCTTCTGAGCCCGGTCGGGGTGCAGAAGGTAATACCCCGTTTCGAGATCCCACACTTTTTCCGGAGACGGAGCGGTTTCGGGAAAGGTTTTACAAAGCTCCTTATACCGGGAGGTAATGAGAGTACCTCCCTTGCGGGTCCACTCCTGAAGGACTCCGGGAAAGAGCGGCGCTTGCTCCAGATAGGCCCGTCCGCCTTTTTCGTTTCCCACTCCGAAAATTCTGGAGCCCTCTTGATCTTTCCAGGAAAGGGCCAGGAGAGGTTCCCGAAGAAGCTCTTCCAGGGGCACTTCCTCCTCCTGCCAGGGAAGAGTCTCTTCGGCGGCTTTTCCGGAAGAAGCTACGTTAAAGGAAGCCACCATCTTGGTATAGGTCTGCTCCATTCCCAGGCGGAGGCAGAGCTCTCGAAGCTCTTCCCTCTCGGGAGAGCACCCGTCAAGAAGGCTTTCTCTCACGGGACAGTCCAGGGCGAGGGTGACGAGCTCCCGGCTGAGCATGGCACTCTCCCTGCCGGCCTCAAGCTTTGTACGCACCCCCGGCTTGAGATCCTCCAGATGCAGGTAGATCTCGTCCAGAGTTCCGTACTGCTTCAGCAGATCCCGGGCTCCCTTGTCACCGATGCCGGGCACTCCCGGTACGTTGTCCGAAGCGTCTCCCACCAAAGCAAGGTAGTCGATCATTCCCAAAGGGGCGAAGGAATATTCTTTCCGGAACTCCTCCTCGTCGAAAACCACGAAGGAGCTTACTCCCTTTTTGGGCCGGATAATCCGGATTCCCCGACGGAGCACCTGAAGCATATCCTTGTCCGCCGAGAGCATCAGCACGTCCAGATCCTTCTCGGCCCAGTAGAGGGCGGTGGAAGCCAGCACATCGTCCGCCTCCACTCCCTCCCGGGAGGTTACGCAGATACCCAGCAAACCGAGCATCTCCCGAAGGAGGGGGATCTGGGGGTGCATGTCCTCGGGCATGGGCTTGCGGGTGCCTTTGTAGGCTTCATACCGTTCGTGCCGGAAGGTTGGCGAGGGAGCGTCGAAGACTACCGCCACCTTCTGGGGCTGCCACTCCTCCACCATTTTCATGAGAGTGTTCATAAAGCCCACGAGAACCCTTGTGGGGGTTCCATCCGGAGCGGAAAGTTCCGGCAGGGCGTAATAGGCCCGATAGGCAAGGCCGTGTCCGTCCACCAGTAAGATCGTCTCTCTCAAACCCTTTGCCTCCTTATGGAAAAACTTTGAAAAACGCCATAGTACGCTATAATGCGTATCTTAGTATAGAGCATATTATGCTTTTGGAGGGATATAAAAATGCAGGAAAACGTGCGCGTCCGCTTTGCCCCGAGCCCCACGGGGGCGCTTCATATCGGGGGAGGCCATACGGCGCTCTTCAACTGGCTCTGGGCACGGCGCACCGGAGGAACCTTCGTGCTCCGTATCGAGGATACGGATCTTCAGCGATCCACCGCAGAGTACGAAAACACTATCATGGAGGGTATGCGGTGGCTCGGCCTGGATTGGGACGAAGGTCCGGACAAGGGAGGAAACTTCGGCCCCTATCGGCAGTCCGAGCGGCTGGAAATATACCGAAAGTATGCGGAACAGCTCCTGGAAGAGGGAAAAGCCTACCGGGAGGGAGAGGCCATCATCTACCGACTCCCCCAGGAGGAGCGCGTAGTGGCCTTTGACGACATGGTCTATGGGCACATCGAAATCCCCACGAGCACCTACAAGGATATCGTACTCATGAAGAGCGACGGCACCGCTACCTACAACTTCGCGGTGGTGGTGGACGACTACACCATGGATATCACCTACGTCATCCGGGGGGAGGACCATATCATGAATACCCCCAAGCAGATCCTTCTGTACGAGGCTCTGGGATGGCGGCTTCCCAAGTTCGCCCACCTTCCCATGATTCTTGGAAAGGACAAGAAAAAACTCTCCAAACGCCAGGGAGCTACCAGCGTTTACGAATACAGAGATCTTGGCTATATTCCCGACGGGGTCTTCAACTTTCTCGCCCTTCTGGGATGGTCCCCCGGGGACGACGAAGTCATTACCCGGGAAGAAGCGGTGAAGATCTTCGACCTCTCCCGGGTAGCCAAACGGGCGGCGGTGTTCGATACGGACAAACTGGGGCACATCAACCAGGAACATCTCTGGAGACTCCCCAAGAGCGAGCTTCTGGCCCATGTACGCCCTCACTGGGAGGCTCTGAATCTTCCGGCAAACGACTACTCTCCGGAGTATCTTGAAAAGGCCCTGACGCTTCTCGACGGCCGGGGACAGACCACACAGGAAATCGCCGCATACAGCGACTATTTCCTGAGCTTTGCCGCAGTCTGCCAGAGATACGACGCATCGGATCTTGACGAGAAAGCCCGGGAGGTTCTGCAGCCCTTCCTGAAAGCCATGCTGGAACTCCCCTCCTGGTCCGACGAAGAGCTTGCAACCTTTGCCAAAGCCTGGGCGGAGGAAAAAAACGTAAAGATGAAAGCCCTCGCCATGCCTCTGCGGTTCGCTCTTACGGGAATGAAGGTAAGCCCGGGCATTTTCGAGCTGGCAGTCTTCTTCGGTAAGGATGAGGTACGGCGACGGCTGGAACATTACGGGTTAGTGTAACTTTTCTTCAGAAACCTCCCTCAAAAGATTGAGAAAAGTCTTCAGATCTTGGATTAACAGACATTTCAAGGGCGAATCCGAAGATTCGCCCTTGTGCCGTTTTCGGAGCAGGTTCTTTTCCGGAAAGTCCCGTTAGATCTTTTCAAGATACTCCGCCAGGGCTCTTTCGGGATCCTCGGGCATGCAGAGGAGGGCGTACCATGCCAGGGCATGTACGAACTCCAGTGAGGCATCTCCCTGGTTCCAAACGGAAAAACCCCGGCTCTTGAGGGAGGCTATGCCTACCTCTCCGTAGGCATCGGGTTTCTTCCTATCGCCTTCAGCCTGGCTGCACCCGAGGACAAGAGGTTTTGTCTCCCCGGGCCATGCCGCAGCGAGAGCGTGCAACACTTCCTGAGAAGCGTTTCCCGAGCCAAAGCCCAGAAGGCCCACAAGGCGCTCCCTGCCGGAAAAGGCGGGCAGAGTGCCGGGAGTGCAGAAAATCCATCGAAGCTGCTCGCGGCGCTCTCTCCAGAGCTCGGGAGGAAAATCACTCCAAAGAAGAGGGAGCAGCGGCTCCGGAGGAGACCAGTTCGTTTCCTCCGCCAAATCTTCATGGGTGCGAAGGGCCCACTCGGGATGAAAGGATATGGGCATACCGTTCTGCACGATAAACGCATCCGGATGGGTGGCCCGGGCCTTGTGCCCCCGCTCTCCAGGAATGAGTTTCCAGTTAAAATAAATCCACACTCCCACGGTACGGGTACAGGTTACCTGGGCGGCTCCTCGAAGGTTCACGAGCACGTCCTCGGGGGTGTAATCCAGGGTGAGCTGACTCCCCGTAAGAATTACGGGTATGGGAATTCCCCGGAGAGCGATGGAGAGCCAGGAAGCGGTATACGCCATGGTATCCGTGCCATGGAGAATGATAACCCCCAGAAGATCTCCCCGCTCCATCTCCTCCACCACCACCCGGGCGAGATCGATCCACTGAAGGGGGCCTATGTCCGAGCTGTCATAACCGGGGTTGCCCCAAGGCTGCACCATGGAAACCTCCACATCCCGATCCCGGTAAAAACCGCGAAGAAGATCCTCCAGTCGGGAGGAGCTCTTTCTATCCGGAAGTGCTCCCTCTCCCCCCACGGCGCTGGCTATGGTCCCCCCCGTAAGAATTGCCACCACTCGCTTCATTCCGTTCCCCCCGTTTCCTCTGGCATGTTCGCACATTCATGACGCATGAAAACTCTTCCACAAGAAAAGCATACGGCAATCATGGTATCAATGACCTCGGTTTTTTACAAACCCCACTCCTATTTCTTAAGCTTTTTTTCTCTTTCCGGGGTATAATGAAGGGAGAAGCAACTGAACGCACCAAGAAAATTTAAGAAAACTCAGGGGAGGTTACCATTTATGAAACCCTTCGGTAATAATCTTCGCGTTTTTTGCAATATTCTCTTAGGAGCCATCGGGCTCTCTCTTGCAACGCTCTCCCCCCTTTCCGGAAACGAAGCGGCGGCTCCTTCCAAGGTAGTTTTTTCCGTGGAAAACGCCATCTTTCTTACCGACACCAATCAGGCTGCTCCCAGAGAAATCGCCCGGGGCTACGATCCCGAAATCTCTCCCCGGGGAGATCAGGTGGCCTTTACCTTCTATACCGAAGAGGGAGGGCGCATGATCGCCGTGATACCCCTTGCCACGGGAGAGGCGCGGCTCTTTTCTTCCATTCCCGGAGAAAACAGCTACGGCCCCCGATGGGCTCCGGATGGCACATCCCTGCTTTTCAACCACTGGGAAGAAGCCCGGGGAAATTGGGTACTGGGATTCCTCTCCCTGGAAGACGAATCCTTTCGAATTCTGGCCCCGGAACAAGAAGGGCTCTACAGTCCCTTCTGGTCCGCCGAAGGAGCATCGGTTTTTGCCCAGGATCTTGATAGCCTCTACCAAATCGACGTGGAACGAGGAGTGGTGATGGGAAAATCTCCCCTCTTCTCGGTTCTCGGAGATACCATCGCCTCCAGTGCGGTACATTTTTCCATATCCCCCGACGGAAGCAAATGGCTTTTCGATGCGGAAATCGAAGGATCCCCGGAGTGGCAGGAACTGGATATCCCCCTGCTTTCTGCAATCTTTCTCTATACTCCGAAAGACGGCAAAACCCGAAGACTCACGGATAACACCATCTGTGCCCTCCATCCCGCATGGCTTCCCGGAGGCGAGGAGTTCATTTTTTCGGGATACACTCCGGAAGACGCAGCCCGGGATACCTTTCCCTTCAGCATTTTCCGACAGCACCTCGAAAACCCCATTCCGGAACTTCTCCTGACTCGGGGAGACAGCCCCTCCTGTTCCCGGTAATCCGCATTCGGGGGCTCCTCCCTTGGTTCTTTTCAGGGACGCCGCAGGAAAACTTCTCCATTCTCGCCAGATCAGCGTCGAAAGAATATACCTGATGCACAATGATCCCTCCCCAAAATCCGCACAATAGCGTACAATAGCTCGCAGAGTGGACCCTACAAAGAGAAGCCGGGGATATCCCCCGGCTTTCGTATGCTTACATCCAAGAAGGAGAAATGCACGAAACATGTCTATCTGCTGTGAAGTTACCCCCAAAGAAACACTGCGCCTCAAGGAAATCAAACGCCGCCGGACCTTCGCCATCATCAGCCACCCCGATGCGGGAAAGACCACCCTTACGGAAAAACTGCTCCTCTTCGGAGGCGCCATCAACATGGCGGGAGCCGTAAAGGCCCGCAAAGCCGGACGTTATGCCACCAGCGACTGGATGAGCATCGAGCAGGAGCGGGGCATTTCCGTGACCAGCTCGGTGATGAAGTTCGAGTACCGGAATTGCGAGATCAACCTCCTGGATACCCCGGGACACGAGGATTTCTCCGAGGATACCTACCGGGTACTCACCGCCGTGGACAGCGTCATCATGGTGATCGACAGCGTCAAGGGAGTGGAAGCCCAAACTCGAAAGCTCATGGAGGTGTGCCGGATGCGCAACACCCCCATCATTACCTTTATCAACAAGCTCGACCGGGAAGGAATGCCCCCTCTGGACATTTTGGGAGATATCGAAGAGAAGCTTCAATTGGAGTGTGCCCCCCTCTCGTGGCCCATCGGCATGGGAAAGAGCTTCAAGGGAACGTACAACCTCCACCGAAAAGAGCTGAGCCTCTTTACCCCCGGAAGCTCCCGGGTGGAAAAGGCCCGAATCATTTCGGACCTCGACGATCCTGCTCTCCGCGAGGCCTTGGGGAGACAGGCGGAGGAACTCCGGGAGGATCTCGCCCTGCTGGAGGGAGCCGCGAATCCCTTCGACATGGAGCACTACCTCAAGGCAAACCAAACCCCGGTTTTCTTCGGTAGCGCCATTAACAACTTCGGCGTAAAGGAGCTTCTGGATACTTTTGTGGAGATCGCCCCTTCTCCTCTCCCCCGCCCCGCCACCACCCGCACCATAACGCCCGAAGAAAATGCCTTCTCGGGGTTCGTCTTTAAAATTCAGGCCAACATGGATCCGTCACACCGGGATCGCCTGGCCTTTCTGCGGATCTGCTCGGGAAAATTCGAACGGGGAATGAAGATGCGGCATCATCGCATCGGCAAAGATCTGACTGTGGCGAATCCGGTAATCTTCATGGCCCAGGAGCGGGCCCTAGCGGAAGAGGCCTGGCCGGGAGACATCATCGGCATTCACAACCACGGCACCATCAAGATCGGGGACACCTTCACCGAAAAGGAGCCCCTCAAATTCACGGGAATTCCAAGCTTCGCTCCGGAACACTTTCGCCGGGTACGGCTCCAGTCGCCCCTCAAGGTGAAACAGCTCCAAAAGGGACTGCTGCAACTCACCGAAGAGGGAGCGGTACAGCTCTTCCGGCCCCTTTCGCGAAACGACTACATTCTGGGGGCGGTGGGAATACTCCAGTTCGACGTAACCGTGGCACGACTGAAGGCAGAGTACGGCGTGGAGGCGGACTACGAACCGGTGGAGTGGACCACCGCACGCTGGGTGACCTGCAAGGATAGGAAAAGACTCGAAGAGTTCGAAAGGATGCACCGAAACTTCCTGGCTCTCGATGGGGAGGGCAATCTGGCCTTCCTCGCCGACGGAGAGTGGCGGCTGCGCCACGTATCTGAGAAGTGCCCGGAGATCGAGTTCCACAAGACCTCCGAGTTCCGATGAAAAATCCATACCATTAAGTATAGGGGGAGTGCGTGATGCAAAAAACGATAGTCGAGCTTGCCGCAGAGTTGCTGCAAAAGTCCGAGGTGCTGACCCTGGCCTCCATCAACGAGGAGGGATATCCCCGTATCTGCGCCATGGCAAACATAAAGTCCGAGGGAATACGTACGATCTGGATGGCCACGGGAACGAGTTCGAAAAAAACCGGACATTTCCGGAAAAACCCCAAGGCGAGCATCTGCGCGTATGCCGGCGGAGACAGCCTGACTCTCCTGGGGAACGTCTCGGTGATCTCCGATAAAAGCGTGAAACAGTCCCTGTGGCAGGATTGGTTCATCAAGCACTTTCCCAAGGGCGCAGAGGATCCGGAATACTGCGTTCTCAAATTCGAAGCCCTGGAAGCCACGATCTACATCGACGAAATGTTCGAAACCCTTCCCGTATAAGAGACCCATTCAATAAAGAAGAAAGCCCTCGGGGGTTCCGGATTTGCAAAAAAGATTTATTCCGGGGCCCCCTCTTTTTCGTGTGCCAGAATCTCCCGAGCCTGATTCCGCCCTTGATCAATTTCCTCGGGGGTCAGCACATCCCGCAGGGTGGCACACATCACCGAAGACGCGAGGTTTCCCCTTGCGGCGGCCAGATAGAACCACATGAAAGCCTCCCGGTTATCCTGGGAAACCCCCTGCCCTTTCCAGCACAGAAGCCCCAGCCGATGCCGGGCTTCCAAAACACCCAACACCGCCCCCCGGCGATACCATGCCGCAGCCTGGGCATACTCTTCCCGGCTTTCGTGATACATCCCCCGTTCGAGATCTCTGTCTGTCTCTTCTCCCCGGCATGGGGAGAACAAAAGAAAGGGGGCTGCAAAAAGAAAAAGAAGAAACATTCCCCCGCTCAAAAAACGAAATCCTCGCGAATTTTCATGCTTCATAACACAAAACCTTCTTCAAAGGATTAAACCTTATCCGACAAACCGGACACTCCAGGCAAAGCAAGAGCTTTCTCTCCGCAAACCCTTCTTACTTGCAAAAACGTCAGGCTTTCTTCCGATGGGTCAGCACGTGAGCATAGACTCTTTCCATTCTGCGGCCGAACTCGTCCACCCGGTACCTATCCGCCATGGATACGGCCTGACGGGATAAATCATCCCGCAAGACGTCATCTTCCAGCAAAAGCTGAACCTTTTCCGCCCAAGCCTCGGTATGATGAATGGTTTTGAATCCCGTTACGCCGTCCACCACAAAATCGTCAATGCCGCTTGCCCGTATGGCTACTACGGGCATACCGCTCGCCATGGCCTCTAAAATAACCATTCCCTGGGTCTCTGCGGTGGATGCAAAGACAAAAATATCTCCCAGACTGTAGTAGGCGGGAATCCGATCCGGAGCAACCGAGCCGGTGAAAATGAGGATATCTTTCAAGCCTAAGGCCTCGGACGCCTCCACCAGAGGCGAACGGTCGGGGCCATCCCCAATCAAAAGGAATTTGAAGCTTTTCGAACATTTTTTCGTCAACTCCGACACCGCTTCAAGCATGAACAAAATATTTTTTTCAGCGTTAAGGCGAGAGACGCTCAGGAGAACTCTTTGTCCTTCTTGAATGCCAAGCTCCCTGCGCAATTGGGCCTTCTCTTCTTCGGAACACGGGCAATTGAACTTTTCGGTCTCTATTCCCGTAGGGACCACAAACACGGTGCTCTTCACCCGAATCATGCGCAGGTAATACTCGGAAGCCTCGGTGGGAACCACCACGGCATCGCATTTATTACCGATTCTCCTGATAAGGGCATGAGAAAGAAAGTTTCGGAAGAACGCCCTGGGAAGAGGAACCGCATAGGAGTAATGCTCCAATCGGGTATGGTAGGTATACACCACCGGAATTTTAAGATACCGGGCCATCCATAACCCCAGGCTTCCCATCCAGAAGGGATGATGGATATGAATGACCTGGGGCAAAAACTCACGAACCTTTCTGAAGATCCGGACCGAGAATATGTTCGGCAGAACGATGACCCTGTTGCCGGAAATTCTGGAAAAACACGGAACCCTGAAGATCCTGTCTTCTTCGGAAAGATCCCGAGTCTTCTCATATCTGGGAGCGAAGATCAAAACATGATGCCCCATTTTCGAGAGAGCCGAAGCCAATCGCTTGATGGAAATGGGCACTCCGGCAATAACGGGCAGATAGCTATTGCTGAACATGGCAACCCTGATGGGGCCGTCCAGAGTAAGCTCGGAAAAAACGTTATAATTTGGATAGTAATCGCGCTCCTTCAGCAGCAGTGAATAAAACCAATATGCACTGAGTGCCAAAGAACATACGAAAAGAAGATAGTTGAGATATCCCACGTAAAACAGAGAGTGTACAAAGAACCATAGGCTCTCAACGGTTCGGAAAAGTTTGTGCTGCCCGATCTCAAGCCTCACGGGCTCTACCGTCACCTGATCCTTATGGACATGCACCTTTACGAAGTGATAAAAACTTTGCTCGTTATTGAGCAGCAGCCCCCCCGCTCCTCCGGTAACCACATAGCCCGTATCCTGGGATTCTTGAAATGAGTATAGCGGGAGATTCGAAGAGAAAACCATTTTAACCCCCGCATTCTCAATCAAGCTCCGCAGGGGCTCCCGGAACTCCTCATCCACAAGGTAGCTGTCGTCGAAATCGAAAACGCTCTTTTTTCCCACCGGCAGTAAGGGATGCCCTATGAAAACGAAAATATTGTTCTCCGGAAGAACCCCAAACTCTTCTTCAAGCCAGCGCATTTGCCACCGGAAGGAGGTCTTTCCGGAACTATCGAGAAAGATAAAGGTATTCTTTCCGGAAGAAAAGGAGAACACGTAGGGGCCATAGTGATCGTAATACCGGAACCCTCCGAAGGTGCTGTATTCGTCCTTGCCGAAGGTAAGCAGATAGGGCTTTCGGAGATGCCCCAAGGTTTGATGAAGCGCCCGGTATTTATCTTCTCCTCCACCGCTTACCGCATTACCTGCGGAAACGATAAAATCCACATCACTCCTGTTTAACTCGGGAATGATCTTCCGCTCGAAGACCCCTATGGAGTTTTTTATATTCCCCACCACGGCAAAGGTAAAAGACTCCCGCCCCTGGAGGAGCATCTCTATTTTTTCGATTTGATCCGCATGAACCGCCGCATAGTTCTGCTCGAAAAAATGAAGGTATATTTTGTAGAAGATCACCAAAAAAATGATCAGAAGGTTTATGTAGAAAAGGGGCTTCCATCGCGATATTCTACGCATTTTTTGAACCTCTTCCGAACAGTTCGTGCAAGACCACGGGGATGCCGATCAACATGCCCAGGTATATGGTAAGAAAGCGCCATAGAACGATAATACCCACAAGATCCGAAGGACGAACCAGAGATGCGAAGAACGCACCGAAAACCCCCTCGGCAAAACCGGCTCCTCCGGGAGAGGGGGCGAAATACATGATGCATGTGGATACCACCAGCATCCCGGTCACCATGAAGTAGTTGCATGAATACCCCGCTCCCCAAAGCAGCAAGGAGGGAAAGGAAAACAAGGATACGAGAAAAATCACCGTGTACATCACCGAAAGCAGAACGTTCCGCCGTTCTCCCTGAAGATAGGTCTTCATGCAATACGAAAAACGCACAGTTTCCCTAAAAAGCACCCGCCGCCATGATGCAAGGGTTTCTTTCTTCACCAGATGGGCTCGCATCAGCATTTTCGCAAGCATATCAAAAACCCATAGAAGCCATTTCAAGCGGAAAAGTACAAGCAGAAACAACGCAAGATAGGCGGCGGCAAAAAAACCGAGGAGAAGCCCCGAAGCAGCCGCAGTTTCGCTATTTCGGAAAAAAGGCAGCCGCATCACGAGAAAGGGAATGGGAAGAAAGATAAATCCCATGGCGAGAAGCGTCCGGAGTGTCGTTGCCGCAGTGGCAACCCCCATGGGAATGCCTCGCCGGCAAAGATACCAGATTTGGGCGAAACCTCCGCCGGTAGCCAAAGGAGTGATATTGGAAAAGAGGATGTTGATAAAGGTCAGCTTTGCCAGATCTCGAACCTTGAGGCTATGCCCCAAAGCCCGAAGAACGTAGTATAGACGTAACGCATCGGTAGCAAAATACACTCCGGACAACCCCAGAACTCCCGCCAGAAAAGGAAGCGAAAAAAAGCCGGGAGGTATCGTAAAATTCTGGGCTCCGATTTTTTGATATATCAAAAAAGGAACCCCTCCGCTCAACGCGACAAACGCCAGAGAAGAGACGATCCAGCGGACCGGGAATATCTTTGGGACATATCCTTTTGCATTGCCCACACATCTTATCTTCACAAAATTCGCCCCTTCAAGAAACATGCCTTCCAGTCAGGCAGTATAGCACGATCCGAGAAAAGAAAAGAACATGCCTGGAGTAGACCAAAGGATACGGATACAGCTATTCGTCTCCGTAATCATGGGCCGCAAAAGTTCCTTGGCTGAAAAAATCTCCGGAAGCGTTTTCAGACGCGATTCATCAAAATCTCCGAGGGCGCTGCATTTAATCTCGCAATCCAGGCGACATAAGGAATCCCCAAGGATGTTTCCTCGGGGATTTCCTATGTCCCTGCGAGACACGGCAATTCTTATTTTCCGGTACAGACGGAGGCGCGAAAAGCGGCGGAGCTCTCCGTTATTCGCATATGCATCGGAAGCTTCCCGGACGCAGCATATAAGCATCTATCCTCTTTTTTACATTTTCCTTGAGATTCTCATAGAAAAACGCGTAGTCAAAGCGGTGATACACCTGGCTGGGCCAACGTCCCATATGCACCAGGTCTACCGTTTCCGGCGTCTGCATATCCGTGGCAATCAAAGCACCTGTTGCTGTATCAATGTATGCTCCGCAGAAGTGGGGAATTTTCTCGAGGATTTCACCGGTGGCATCGTTAAAGAAAATAGCCTGGATATTGCTCTCCGGTCCCGCCGGGGTTCCGTCGGTTTTCCAGTTCAAGGGATTGATCGCCACCGCATGGGAGAGCAGCACCGGGGAGCCCTCGGCATCAGGCCCCTGGGTATTGTACGTAATAATCACGCCGGTATCCGTTTCCCCCTGGGCCAGCTTCATCTGCGGGTACCGTCTCAGGTCATCTTCTTTTACGGTATAGCCTATGATGTAGGCCGCCACAAGCCGTTTTTGCAATTCCGGATCCCCCATGCGTCTGCGCATCAGCTCGATAATCACCATGGAGCCCTGGCTGTGCCCCGCAAGAAGAAAGGGGCGATCCGGGTTCAGATGTGCTACGTAATAATCGAAAGCGGCTTCGACATCGGAATAGCCCTTTCGAAAAAGAGGATCCTCAAAGGCATCGCGGCCGCCGTTATTCGGTTCCATGCTCTGGCTAGCCGCAGATTGCTGACGATAGAAGGGAGCAAAGAGATTGGCGTGCGAAGAATAGACCTCCGCCTGGGCGGTTAAAAGCCCTCGGGCATTGTCCCGCAGGTCTTTGCGGGAAATATCCATATTCTCCGGCGTCGTATCCACATAGATCGTGGGGTACACGTAAAATACGTCCACGGGTTTATCCGTAGACTCCGGCTTGGACAGCCAGGCAAAACCTTCGCCGTAATTCGGCGAATCCGAATGCGCACATCCAGTCACAACCATAAGCAATACCCCCGCCAAACAAAGAACCATTTTTTTTGTAAACTTCATTTTTCCTCCCGGATCCGCTCAAAACTGCTCCGAAAGTTGCACCTTTTTCGAAAACTCCCGGAGGCCCCAAAAGAGAACCGCCTGCAAAGCCATAGCACCCTGCCATGGCTTTGCAGCACTGCCATACATCATACCATAAACGAAATCCCGGAGAGGCTGATTGCTGGGTCCATGCATAATGGCGATGAACCAGAAAGAGAGTATTCCTAACCTTCTACACAGTGCCTTAGCTGCCCTTGCAGAGCATCCGGGAGGGATTTCCTTATCTCCCTCTTGCGCAGGGCATCTTTTAAATCCTTGGACACTGCCATTCTAAAAGTGTGGGAATGTCCGTTCCAGGAAAGGTAGTGGGGAATTCTAACATAATGGGATCTCGAAAAGCTCCGGATGGAAGGCAAGAAGGCGGGCAAGAAGGCATCCAGCATGAACCGGGATGAAACGGCCCTCCAGGCGGCGCTGAACTGGGGAGTGTGTCACGGATTTATAATTGTGAATCCGATCAAGGGAATGAAGAAGTTAAAGGAAGCTCTCGGGGTGGTGCGGGGGGTGAACCTGAACACCGTGCGGGAACTCCTGGGACATGCGGACCTGAAAATGACACTTCGGTATGCCCACCTTGCACCGGAGCGGCTGGAGAATGCGGTGGCCATGCTGGAGGATGCTCCGGAAGGGAACCATTTTCGTGACGTCAGGAAAATGACGGGTTCGAACTGACAAATTTTTCTTGCCAGTTGGCCATGAGGGGCGATCCCGCCAGGGGAAAGCTCCATTTTTCGTCTCGCCTCACCTGAACCCTTCCGGAAAGCTTTCAGGGAGAAAAGTAAACCGGGATCCCCGGAAGGAAGGGTCATTGACCAAACAGTAGTTTTTAGACTACAATAGTCTCATGATAAGAAAAATCCTTCAAACCGAAACCTACAGGAAATGGGAGAAAAAGCTCAAAGATCCGCGGGCACGAAAGATGATCACCGCCAGGATATACCGTATCGCCAACGGCCTTTTCGGTGACACCTCCCCCGTAGGCGAGGGCATAAGTGAATTGAGAATCCACTACTGGCCGGAATACCGGATCTATTTCAAGCAGGAAGGTGACATTATCATCATCTTATTGTGCGGTGGCGATAAATCCACCCAGGACAAGGATATTCAGAAAGCCAGAGAAATCGCCAAGAGAGTGGAGGTGGACGAAGTATGAACGAAAAAATGAGCGAAAAACTGTATGAGTATAACTTCGAGGAACACCTGGACGATGCGGAGGCCATAGAAATCTTTCTTCAGGACGCCTTCAAAACGAACGATCCCGGTTACATCGCAAACGCTATCGGCATGGTGGCCAAATCGAAAGGCATGACGGAGATTGCCCGAAAAACGGGGCTTTCACGGGAACAGCTCTACAAATCCCTGAGCCAGAAAGGAAACCCCACTCTGAAAACCTTTCTCTCCGTACTCTCCGCGGTGGACTTCGAAATTACCCCCCGCCGGCGCGTGGGATAGCGCAAAAGGCGGAAAGTCCAAAACCGGGATCCCCGAAAAGGAAGGCCACTCCGGGAAGGTCTCCCGATTCCTTTCCGGCAACCTTCCCAAGCCTCAAAGCCCCCGCTTCGCTCGTAATCCCCTGTGACGGCTCCCTTCATCCCCGAAGGATCGAAAAACCGGCCAGGGCTCCCGGCATAATATGCCCATGTCCTATAAGCCGGCTTATAGGACATGGCGCGGTTTCCCTCTTCCACTCCTCCTCCCCGGACGGCGCAAAACCACATCTCTTCCCGCTCTCCATAATCGCGTCCCCGGCTCGGGCTCGTCCGCCTCAACATAAGCGAGGCTTATGTTGCGCAGGGGGGACGCCCCAGGAAGAACCCCCGGTGCCTGCGGTCGCCTCCAAGGGCATCGGGGCTCGTCGCAACCCCGGTATTTTGTGCCCGGCACAACCCGCCGAACCCGGCGCAAAAAACCGGCTCCTCCCCCCGCTCCCCTTTCCGGCTTCAAGGTAGGGGCCTGACGGCCCTCCCCCACATGCCCCCGCTCCGCTCCTACGTTGCCGCTCCGCTACGAAGGCTCCCGGCTCCGTAGTATAAAAAGCAAGCCTGTGTAAGGGTGCAAAAATAATCGTGAATAGTTATACACAATCATCTTGCAATAGCTATTTAAATATAGTATGGTGTGAATAAAGATATTATTTCCTGTCACATAATGAGCTACAGATTCCAGGGCTACCGAAATAAGTTGAGCGTTGGTGGTTGGATCGACAGTAAACTGTCGAATCAAGTAAACAAACTTTAGGGGAGGTAAAGATATGGCAGCTAAAAAAACGGTTTTTGTTGCGTTCGCAATTGAAGATGAAAGACAGAGAGATTTTTTGAAGGGGCAATCGCTAAATACAAATTCCCCATTTGAATACATAGACATGTCGGTAAAAGAACCCTATAAGACTGATTGGAAAGATAAAGTCAAAACTCGTATCCGAAAATCTGATGGCGTTATTGCTCTTATAAGCAAAAATTCGCTCAGCTCCAGCGGCCAAAAATGGGAAATTGCCTGCGCCAAAGAAGAAAAGAAGAAAGTTCTGGGTATATGGGCTTACACAAATGACAGAACAAATGTCGAAGGAGTAAAGACTGTTGACTGGACCTGGGATGCTATCAAGAATTTCATAGATAGCCTGTAAAGGAGAATCTTATGAGAATTGCATTGATCGTAGGCATAAATTATTACAAAAATGGATCCCCTCTGCAAGGGGGCGTTAATGATGCTCATTCTGTAAACGCAGTTTTAGAGAGGCATAGCGATGGTTCTGTAAACTTTGACTGTCAATTATTAACAGGTACTGGGCCAACGGAAATAATAGAACGTGGTGAACTGAAGAATAAAATATCGGAGTTATTTAATAATAGAAATGCAGATACTGCCCTATTCTACTTCTCAGGTCATGGCCATATAGAAGCTACCGGAGGGTATCTACTTACATCTGAGGTATCTAGAGGTGATGAGGGCGTTTCTCTTGCTGAAGTATTAACACTTGCAAACAGTTCTTCAATAAAAAACAAAATTATTATTATTGATAGCTGCCATTCAGGAATTGCGGGAACGCCACCAGGAGAAGGTAATTTAGCTTCACTATCTGAAGGGGTCACTGTCTTGACTGCTTCGACTGCAGATCAGTACGCATCCGAAGAAAATGGACGAGGAGTCTTTACAAATCTCTTAGTTGATGCGCTAAGCGGAAGTGCTGCCAATTTAACGGGTGACATAACGCCCGGAAGCATCTACGCCCACATTGATCAATCCCTTAGTGCATGGGAGCAGCGACCTGTTTTTAAAACCAATGTAAAGCAATTTGTATCACTAAGAAAAACCACCCCACCGATATCCCTTGAAGACTTAAAAGAGATTGCAACCTTGTTTCCTTCACCAGGCTATTCATTTCAATTAGATCCAACATTTGAGCCAGAAATGAAGGGAAGGGACGAAGGTATGTCAGATCCCATCAATGAAAACACAAGAATATTTTCGATTCTTCAAAAATATAGCCACCTAAACCTACTTGTACCAGAGGGTGTGCCCCACGTGTGGAATGCTGCAATGGAAAGCAAGTCGTGCAGATTAACCGCTCTCGGTGAACATTACAGGAGGCTGGTAAAGAAAAGTAGAATATAGATGGAAAAGTCAGTTTTCCAACCAGCTTGGTTGATTTTGGTAATGACGTTATTTGAGCAAATCCAATTAGAACAAATATTAGATTATTGCAGAGAATTTTATTCAAAATCTCCTTATGTTATCCACGACCTTATCCACAATCCATCCACAGGGGGGACAGCAGATAACACCCCCCTGTCAGCAGATAACACCGAAGTAGAACTATTGAAGGAGAGACAAGAAGTAGAAGAACCCCACCGCCAGCCCCGGGGGCCTTTCGCAAAGGAGGGTTCCCTTTTTTGTTCCCCTCCCCCCGCTTTCCCCCCTTTCCGCAAGGCTACCCCCTGCGGGGCTCAAGAAAAGGCTTCCCTCCCTGCGGTCGGCCCCTTCGGGGGCCTTGTCATTCGCTCCCTTCGGGGGCAATACGCCGTTGCGGGGGGAAAGCTGTTTTTTCCCGTTCCCGGTGGCAATAGAGGCCATAACCACCAGCTCTTTTACCCTGCCGGATCTACCCCCTATCCTTGGAGAGGAAAAACTCCCAGGGAAAGGAGGTGAAAAGTATGGCCGAGTATAGCAACAAGTCCAGCCGCATGGCCCTTCGGGTGCAGACCGGCACCGACGGAGAGGGAAACCCCGTTCTCAGCACTCTTTCCTGGAGCAACGTGGATGCTTCCGTCACCGCGGACAACGTGGATGCCGTGGCGGGGGCTCTGGAAAACCTTCTGGATGTACCCGTGGCGGAGATTCAGAAGGCGGATACCGACCTTGTCATCTAGTGCCCGAGTGGAGTGTCCGAAGGAGTTCGGACACCGGGCACAGCGTAAGCATGAACGAAAGGAGGTGAAACGGAATGGCCAAGACTCTGCGTATGCATTTTGAGACTGCCGCCGGGGACACCTGGACCATGAGCATGAAGTACCCCAAGGATGGATTGACGAAGGCCCAGGTGGATACCGCCATGAACGCGGTGATTTCCAGCGGGATCTTCCTTAAATCCCCCGCGAGCATCAAGGGGGCGGATATCGTGGACCGGACGGTTACCAAGATCACCGCATAAGCGATACAAGCGACACTATACGACGGTGGATGACAGGCCGGGCCCGGAGTATTCCGGCCCGGTTTTTTTCATTTGAAAAAATTTTGATATAATTTCGAAAGGAGGAAAGAACATGGAGGAAATGCTTGCCAACATCGCCCAGAGCGGGTTTTCCGTGGCCGTGGCGGCGTATCTGCTGATCCGCATGGAGAAACGCCTGGAGGCGCTTACCGAAGCCATTCGGGAACTTCGGGATTGGATCCGGATACCCGAATGATCCGCCCGGGGATTCTCTTTTCCTTGCGGATCCGGCGGAGGCTTTCCCAGGCCCGCCTCGAAGAACTGGCGGGAATTACCCAGGAGTATCTTTTTTCTTTTTTCCTCTGGTGTCTATTGGGTGTCTGGAAAAGAAAAAGGGGTTTCGGCAAAAAGCCGAAACCCCTGTGTTTCCAATGGTGGAGCTGGGGGGACTTGAACCCCCGACCTCTTCCATGCCAAGGAAGCGCGCTCCCTCTGCGCCACAGCCCCGAGTGCAACGTTGAGCATTATAGAGATCCTGCAAGAAGATGTCAAGCGAAATTTGAATTCCATGCGTCTGAGACCATGCAAAGCTCGGGAAAAAGTCTCCGGCTCCGACAACCTAGGAGGTCTTCTGCCGGAGCCCCCGAACCCATTCGAAGATTCCCACCGCCGCCGCGGCGCTTACGTTGAGGGAACCCGTGCTGCCAAGCATGGGGAGTGCTGCAAGTTCATCGCACCGCTCTCCCACCAGCCGGGAAAGACCCTTGCCTTCGGAGCCCAGAACCAGGGCCAGCCGGGGAGGAAGAGTAGCTCCCTCCCAGAGAAGATTAGGGGATGAGGGCTCCATTCCCACCGTCCAGAAACCGAGGTTCTGAAGATCCTGCAAGGCTCGGGGGAGGTTCACCACCCGAAGAAGGGGCACTCGCAAGGCCGCCCCCGCACTGGCCCGTACCACCGCCTCGGTGGGAAGGGCTCCCCGCCGCTCCGGAAAGAGCACTCCCAAGGCTCCCGCTACTTCGGCGGTACGGATGATGGCCCCCATGTTCTGAGGATCCTGAATATGATCGAGCACCACCACCAGGGCGGGCTCATCGCTGCTTTCCCTGGCTGCAGCCCATTCGTCGAAGGACACCGTAGGCACAGGAAGCATGGACGCCGCCACGCCCTGGTGCTTTACGTCCCCCAGAAGGTCGTACATTTCCTGGGAGCTGAGAAAGCTGCAGGGGATGCCATACTCCGCCGCTACGGCGAGAAGCTCCTTTTCCCGTCCCCGTTTTTCCTCCTGAACATAGAGATGCCGAAGACGCTCGGGGAGATCCTGAAGGGCATGTACCGCATGTTTTCCGTAAAGAAGCTCCTCCCGGTTTTCTCGACTGTTCCGGCTTTCCCGAATATCCTTCCGGCTGCTCCGATTTTTCCGGGGGCCGGAATCTTCCCGGCTTTCCTGATTAGGCCGTTTTTTCCTGGGCATGACTTTTCTTTCCTTTCCGCATGGCGGCAGTTTTCTCGGAACTCATGGTTCTGCCGAGGCTTTCCAGATATTCCCGAAGGTAGGCCGAGGTATATCCCTTTCCGGAACGGGCCACCTCCTCGGGAGTTCCCGAGGTCATGATGGTTCCCCCCTTGTCGCCGCCTTCGGGTCCGAGGTCGAGGATGTAATCCACCGATGCGAGGACGTCCAGATTATGTTCGATCACCGCCACGGTGTTCCCCTTGTCTACCAGCCGATTGAGCAGTACGAGGAGTTTCTTGACGTCCCCGTAGTGAAGCCCCGTGGTGGGTTCATCCAGAAGGTAGAGGGTTTTTCCGGTGAAACGTTTGCTGAGTTCCGTAGCGAGCTTTACCCTCTGGGCTTCTCCGCCGCTGAGAGTGAGAGAGGATTGCCCCAGCCGGATGTATCCCAGCCCGGCATCCTGAAGCACCCCTAGTTTTCGAGCTATCCGGGAATGGTTGGCGAAGAGATCCAGAGCTTCGTCCACCGTAAGGCTGAGTACGTCGGCAATGGAGTGCCCCTTGTAGCGAACCTCCAGGGTTTCCGCATTATAGCGCTTTCCGCCGCAAACATCGCAGGTAACGTAGACATCCGGAAGAAAGAGCATGGACACCTTCACCTCTCCATCCCCCTTACATGCTTCACAGCGACCGCCCTTGACGTTGAAGCTGAATCGTCCCGGAGCATATCCACGCATACGGGCCTCGGGAAGCTGGGCAAAGAATTCCCGTATGGGGGTGAAGAGTCCCGTGTAGGTGGCGGGATTGGATCGGGGGCTTCTTCCGATGGGATCCTGATCGATGAGCACCAGATTTTCGATTTCCCCATGCCCTTCCAGAGACGCGCAGGTGGGGATAATAGTGTGGGCCTTTCGGGGATTAAGAGCTCTTTTAAGGTTCTGGTAGAGCACATCGAAGAGCAGGGTGCTCTTGCCGGATCCGGAAACTCCCGAGAGACCGAGGAAAATCCCCGTGGGGAGGGTTACGTCCAAATCCCGAAGGTTGAACTTCCGGGCTCCTTCTATGTGTATCCACCCCTTGGGTTTGCGCCGTTTTCGGAGAAGCACCGCCCCGCTGGTCTTGCCCTGAAGATAGAGCCCCGTGGGGGAACCGCCCTCCATGACCTCTTGGGGAGTTCCCGAGGCGATGAGTTCGCCTCCCTTTTCTCCCGCTCCCGGACCAAGTTCGAGAAGATAGTCCCCGGCCATCATGGTTTCCCGATCATGCTCCACCACGAGAATGGAGTTCCCCAGATCCCTCATTTCCCGAAGGATGGCGAGAAGTCGGTCCGTATCCCGGGGATGAAGCCCCACGGTAGGTTCGTCGAGAACGTAGAGCACCCCGGTAAGTTTCGAGCCGATCTGGGTAGCCAGCCGGATACGCTGACTCTCCCCGCCGCTCAAGGTATCCGCCCTCCGGGAAAGAGAGAGATACCCCGCCCCGATATCCACGAGGCATTGCAGGCGTTTGCGAAGTTCTCCGAGCACCCGCTCGGCGATGGCCATGGCATGCTCCGGAAGCTCTAAAGAATCGAGAAGGCCTCGGAGTTCCTCCATGGGCATGGAGACTAGATCACCTATGGACCAGGCGGCAATACGCACCGCCAGGGCTTCCGGCCGTAGCCGCACTCCTCCGCAGGCCTCGCAAGCTTCCTCCACCCGGAAGATCCCGAGTTCTTCCCGAACGTGCTCCGATTCGGTTTCTCCCCAACGTCGTTCCAGCCAGGGAAGAAGTCCCTCGTACCGTCCCAGGTAGGTCTGCTCCCGATTTTTCTCCCGAAAGACGAGCTCCAGCCTTTCCGAAGATCCCAGGAGGAGTTCCTCCTGAATTTCCGGAGCGAGATCCCCGTAGGGCCCCGAGAGATCCCATCCCTTCTTTTCTCCCAGTTTACGGATTTTTTCGAGCATGTAATGCTTGGTCTTCCAGGGAAGGAAGGCCCCTTCCAGTACGGATTCCCGGGAATCCACCGCCTGGCGGGGAGAGAAGTAGGAGCGGCTTCCGATACCCGAGCAGGAAGGACAGGAACCGTGAGGATTGTTGAAGGAGAAGAGGTTTGGAGTAATTTCGGGAAAGGGAAGGTCGCAGGCGGGGCAGACGAGGTGCTCCGTAAAGGAAATCCTTTCGGGCTCTCCTTCTTCTTCTCCCTGAGGGTGGACCAAAAAATCCACGTACCCTTCGGACTCTCTCAGAGAGGTTTCCACGGACTCCGCTAGGCGGCTTCGGTGTTCTTCCCGGAGACCCAACCGATCCACCACGATGTGGATGGTGTGTTTTTTGGTTTTTTCCAGGGGGATTTCCTCTTCCAGCCAGGCGAGCTCGCCATCCACCCGAACCCGCAGAAAACCTTTCTTGCGGAGCTGGGCCAGCACGTTTCGATGCTCTCCCTTTTTGTTCCGGATCAGAGGAGAGAGCACCTCCACCCGCCTTCCCACGTACTTTCGAAAAACCCCCGCAACGATTTCATCCACCGAGGAACTCCGGAGAGGCTCTCCGCAGGAAGGGCACCGGGGCTCTCCCGCCCGGGCGAAAAGCACCCGGAGATAGTCGTAGATTTCCGTTACCGTTCCCACGGTAGATCGGGGATTGTGGGAACGCCCCTTCTGCTCTATGGAGATGGCGGGAGAGAGTCCCGAAATGTCTTCCACCTCGGGCTTGGAGAGCATTCCCAGAAACTGGCGGGCATAGGAGGAAAGAGATTCGATGTAGCGCCGCTGCCCTTCGGCATAGATGGTGTCGAAGGCAAGGCTGGATTTGCCCGACCCCGAAGGACCGGTAATGACCACCAGCTCGTTTTTGGGAATTTCCACGTTTATATTCTTGAGGTTATGCTCTTTTGCGCCGCGAACGACGATTTTCTGCAACACGTTTATAGCTCCTCTCGGGGGCCTTGCCCAAAATATTACGGTATTCCGCAGCAGCTTCGAAATCCAGCTTCTCCACCGCCTGCCACATAAGCGTTTCCAAGGTCCGAGGATCCAATTCCTCCAGGGGTTTCCGGGCACGACTTCCGGGGCTCTCCTCCTGGAGAAGTTCCTCCGGCAGAAGGGAGATGATGGGTTTTTCTATGGAAGTGGGAGTGACGTGGTTTTTCCGGTTCCACTCCTCCTGAATGCTCCGGCGTCGGGCGGTTTCATCCCGGGCATAAATAATGCTATCCGTAAGTCTATCCGCATAGAGGAAAACCTCTCCCGTGCGATGCCGGGCGGCCCGGCCAATGGTTTGCACCAGAGATTTTCCCGACCGCAGATACCCCTCTCTGTCCGCGTCGAGGATGGCCACCGTGGAGACCTCGGGAAGGTCGATCCCCTCCCGGAGCAGGTTGACCCCCACGAGAACGTCGATGTTCCCCCGCCGGAGCTCCGTGAGCAGCTCCGCCCGCTCGAAGGCGTTGAGTTCCGAATGGATGTACCGCACCTTGAACTTGAGAGACTCCAGATATTCCGCAAGATCTTCGGAGGATCGTTTGGTAAGGGTGGTAACGAGCATACGTTCCTTCCGGCTTACTGCGGCGGTAATTTTATCCACCACGTCATCCACCTGGTTCCGGGCGGGAAGAATGGTAATGTGAGGATCCAGCACTCCCGTGGGGCGGACGATCTGCTCCACCACCTGCTGAGAGTGCTCCAGCTCCCAGTCTCCGGGGGTGGCGGAGATGAAGAGCGCCCGCTTCATGTACTGCCGGAACTCCTCCCATTGGAGGGGCCGGTTGTCCAGGGCCGCGGGAAGTCGGAAGCCATAGTCCACCAGAGTTTCCTTTCGGGATCGGTCTCCCCGGTACATTCCTCGAACCTGGGGAAGGGTGATGTGCGATTCGTCCACCACCAAAAGAAATTCCTCGGGAAAGAAGTCCAGAAGCGTTCCCGGAGGCTCTCCGGGCTCCCGGCCATCGAGATAGCGAGAGTAGTTTTCGATGCCCGAGCAGTACCCCACCTCCTGGAGCATTTCCATGTCATAGGTAGTACGCGACCGGAGGCGCTCCGCCTCCAGAAGCCGCCCCTGCCCCTCCAGTTCCGTCACCCGAATTGTAAGATCCTTTTCGATGAAGTCCAGAGCCTGGGCCACGGTGGAGGAATCCGTAACGTAGTGTTTGGCGGGGAAAAGCGCCCCGTGCTCTTTTTCTTCCAGCTTTTTCATGGATACCGGATCCACTTCGGCGATTTCCTCTATTTCGTCGTCGAAAAAGAGTACCCGAAGGGCGGTGTCGCTGTAGGCGGGGTAAATATCCACCACATCTCCCCGAACCCGGAAAACCCCGGGAGAAAACTCCACATCGTTTCGCTGGTAGTAGTTCCGCAAAAGCCAGGAGAGAAACTCCCTCCGGGGGTAGGAATCTCCCCGGGAAAAGCGGAATACCGCCTCTTCGTAGTTTTTACGCTGCCCCAGACCGTAGATGCAGGAGACGCTGGAGACCACGATAACGTCCCGGCGCTCCAGCAGGGCCTTGGTCGTGGCAAGCCGAAGCTTTTCGATGTTCTTGTTGATGGAGGCATCCTTTTCGATGTAGGTATCCTGGGCGGGAAGATATGCCTCAGGCTGATAATAATCGTAGTAACTTACGAAGTAGTTTACCGAGTTTTCGGGAAAGAAGGTTTTAAACTCGCTGTACAGTTGAGCCGCCAGGGTTTTATTATGGGCCAGCACCAATACGGGACGCTGATAGGCCTGGATGACGTTGGCCACGGTAAAGGTTTTACCGCTCCCGGTGACTCCCAGAAGGGTCTGAAAGGAGTGGTTTTTTTCCAGAAGCCCCCGGGAAAGCCTTCGAATGGCTTCGGGTTGATCTCCCCGGGGTTCCCAGGGAGCATACAGAGAAAAGCTTTGTTCCATGGAATTCCTCTCTTTCGGGGTTTCGTAAAAAACATACAGCAGCGCCAGTTATATGAAAGCATATAACTGGCGCTCCAGGCGTGTATTTTTGTGCTATTCCGCAAGACTCCTTCGCTGGGAGAAAAAACCTTAGGCGAGGGAATCCCCTTCCGGCACCCTTTCCTCCACAGCCTCAGCAGCGGCGGATTTACGGATTTCCTCTTCGGATGCTCTCGAAGGTTCCTCAAGGAATTCTCCCTCCCGGGCCGGGTCGGAATTGCCCGAAGTTTTTTCCGTAAATTCGGGCTCCTCCGTCGTTCCGGAAGCCTCCAGGGGCTCCTCGGGTCGGGGCCTTCCCATGAAGGTGCCGTCCAGAATGGCATTCAGCTCCTCCGCCTCGATGACCTCCAGATCCAGCAGATTTCTGGTGATGTTCTCCAGAGAATCCCGATTGGTTTCCAGAAGCTCGCGCACCGATTCGTAGGAACCTTCTATGATGGAGCGTACCTCTTGGTCGATGGCGTAGGCAACCTCTTCGCTGTAGTTACGATCATCCACGATATCCCGGCCGAGAAAGACCTCGTGCTGCTTCTTGCCCAGGGTCACCGGGCCGAGACGGTCGCTCATGCCGTACTGCGTCACCATCTGCCGGGCGGTATCCGTGGCGCGTTCCAGGTCGTTCTGAGCTCCCGTGGTGATATCTCCAAAGACGATCTCCTCGGTGACCCGCCCTGCCAGAAGGATGGAAATACGATTGAGAAGTTCCTTTTTGGAGATGAGAAACCGGTCTTCCTCGGGAAGCTGGAGGGTATATCCCAAAGCTTGATGCCCCCGGGGAATGATGGAAATCTTATGTACAGGATCGCTTCCCGGAAGCAACTTGGCGATAAGTGCATGGCCGCTTTCGTGATAGGCGATGATCTCCTTTTCCTTGGCGCTGATAAGTCGGCTTTTACGCTCGGGCCCCGCAAGGGTGCGATCGATGGCCTCTTCGAACTCCGCCATTTCGATGCGTTTCTTGGAGCGCCGGGCCGCCAGAAGGGCCGCCTCGTTCACCACGTTCGCCAAATCCGCCCCCACGAATCCCGGGGTTCTCCGGGCCACCACCCCGAGATCCACGTTTTCCGCCAGGGTTTTCTCCTTGGCATGAACCTCGAGAATGGCCTGGCGCCCTTTCACATCGGGGCGGTCCACCACGATCTGCCGATCGAAACGCCCCGGCCGCAGAAGGGCGGGATCCAGAATATCCGGTCGGTTCGTAGCGGCGATGAGAATGATTCCCGTGGAAACATCGAAACCGTCCATCTCCACCAGGAGCTGGTTCAGGGTCTGTTCCCGCTCGTCGTGGCCTCCCCCGAGACCGGCTCCGCGCTGACGCCCCACGGCATCGATCTCGTCGATGAAGACGATGCACGGCTGATATTTCCGGGCCTGTTCAAAGAGATCCCGAACTCGGGCGGCACCCACTCCCACAAACATCTCCACGAAATCGGAACCACTGATGCTGAAGAAGGGTACATCCGCTTCTCCCGCAGCGGCCCGGGAAAGAAGGGTTTTTCCCGTGCCGGGGGATCCAAGAAGAAGCACACCCTTGGGAACCTTGGCACCGAACTCCGCAAACCGGGAAGGATCCTTGAGATATTCGATAACCTCCTGAAGTTCCTCCTTGGCCTCGTCGCACCCCGCCACATCATCGAAGGTCACCTTGGGCCGATTGTCCAGAAAGAGCTTCGCCTTGCTACGGGCGAAGTTCATTACCTTGTTGCCTCCCCCCTGCATGTGGTAGATGATGAAGATCCAGGCTCCGATGAGAAGAAGCGTGGGGAAGAGGGTAGACATGAGGCTGGCCCACCACGGGGGCTTCTCCGGAGGAATTACCGTAACTTCGATCCCCTTATCCACGAGTTTGGGGGCCAGCTCGCTCACTCCCAGAGCATGGGTGGTGAAATCCTTGCCGCTGTCGAGTTTTCCTTTTATGCCACTTTCATCGATTACCACGGAGCGGACATAGCCCTCCTCCACGTAATGCATGAAACTGCTGTAACTGAGCTCTTGTCCCTCCTGGGTGTGCTGCCCCGGGGAGAGGAATGCATTGACGATACTCACCACGAGCACGATCAACACAAGATACAATCCCAAGTTTTTGATGAGTCGGTTCAAATCTTCCTCACTCCTAATGCGATGAATTTACTTCTGTTCCCGAATACTCCATGCCATATCTCTTTTTCGGGAAAGGAAATCCGGGCATTCCAGCATGTTTATCCCTTCCGCCGCCTTTCAAGAATACATCGAAGGTCAGGATGTGTGAAGCACGAAAACTTCCTCGAGGTTCCGCCAGCGCCCCGCATAGTCCAGGCCATACCCCACCACGAATTCGTCGGGGATTTCAAAACCCCGGTAATCCACGGGAACCGGAACCTTCCGCCGCTCGGGTTTATCCAGAAGAACGCAGGTCTTCACCGAGAGAGGCTCCCGCTCTTCCAGGAGTTTGATGAGGTACGAGAGGGTCAGACCGGTATCAATGATATCCTCCACGATAAGCACATGCTTTCCCCGGATATCGAGATCGAGATCCTTGTTGATCTTCACGATACCGCTGGAGACCGTGGAATCTCCGTACGAAGAGACACTAATGAAATCGAAATGCAGAAAGACATTCCGATCCACCTGGCGTACGAGATCCGAAAGAAAAAGAACCGCCCCCTTGAGAACTCCCACTACCACCAGTTCCTGCCCGGCATAGTTTTCGGAGATTTCCTTTCCAAGAAGGGCGACACGTTCTGCAATGCGTTCTTTGGAGAGAAGAACCTTGCCCACCGTATACGTCATGGCTTCACTTCCTTTGCACGTGTACTCTGAAAGGTTATTTTCAACAACGTAATCATTCCCCGCTTTTCCGTAAAGAGTTTTCGGAAGGGGAACATGACAACCGGGCTATTGTAACATGATTCTCGCCAGAAAACGACGTTGTTTCAGGAAAATTCGGGCACTCTCCGCCTGTTCCGGGAATCCAGGCCTTTCCGGTTCCCCAAAGAATTACAGGCCAGAGGGGATGGGTCCACCAAGGCAGTTTTTTTCGAAACCGGTCCGTTTGGGCGGGTTCCCCGGTTTTCAGCCAGGTCTCCAGAGAGCAGAGCCTCAAGGTTTCTGAAGGTCCGGAAGCAAGAAGGGCTTCGCAGTTCCCCAGAACTACAGAGTCCGGAGATCCGGAAAAGACTTCCTCCACCGTCACGGTCCAGGAGCCGCTTTTCCGGGAAGAAGGGAAATCTTCAAGACAAATATCTGCGGATTCCACGGGAGGATGTTTTTCGGGAAGAATCCAGGAGAGAAGGCCTGCACCGCAGAGAAGATCCACACCTCCTTTCCACTGAAAGCGCCAGCGTCCGGAAGTACGGAGCAGTTTTTCAAGTTTTATCATGCGGGAACGGGAAAGAGGAGGAATGCCCAGCCCTCGGGCCTGTTCCATAAGAGCCATTCGAAGATCCCAGGAGGAAAGACTCCGGGCAAGGGTAAGATCCCAGGAGGAGAGGGCCAAGGGCATTTCACGCCCCAGCCGGACGAGCAGATTTTCGTACATCTTTTCGTCCCTCTTCCGGATAATCCGAACATCCGAAGCAAGGTCCGCCAGGTGCTCTCCCGCCCGGGAGTTGATGTTTTCTTCAATTTGAGGGAGGAGGATCTTGCGGATATAATTCCGCACATAGGAAGTATCTTCGTTGGTGGCGTCCTCCTTCCAGGAGAAGCCGTTTTTCTCGAGAAAATCCCGAAGCTCCTGACGAGAGCAGTTTAAAAGAGGGCGCACCACGATTCCCCGTCGGGAAGGAACGCCCCCGAGACCCCGGATACCAGTGCCCCGAAAGAGATTCAAGAGCACCGTCTCCTGGACGTCGTTTTTGGTGTGTCCCGTGGCAATCCAGGCTTCTCCGTATTTCCGGGAAAGCTCTTTGAGAAAATCGTACCGAAGCCTTCGGGCGGTACTTTCCAAACTCTCGTGAGCTTTCCGGTGCTCTTCCGTAATTACATGCCGGCATTCCAGAGGAAGGTCCAGCTCCGCCGCAAGATGCCGTACAAACCGGGCATCCTCCAGAGAGGCCTCCCCCCGTATGCCGTGCTCCAGATGACCGAGGACAAGGCGCTCCCGGGGAAGGAGAAAACAAGCAAGCACCACCAGAGCCACGGAGTCGCTTCCTCCTGAAACCGCAAGAATCAGGGGTTTTGAATCTTCGAGCCATCCCTGTTCGGCTCCGGCGTCTTTAAACTTTGTTTCCAAATTCTGGGGGACATGCCATTTTTCGGACTTTCGCACGAGATCCTCCCAAAACAAACGAAGGCACACCCCGCTTCCACGATGTGTGCCTTGCCATTATATGTACGCCACAACTTCTTTACTATACGTAGGTTAACGTGGTGGCGGTGAGTGGATTCGAACCACTGACCCTACGGGTATGAACCGCATGCTCTTGCCAGCTGAGCTACACCGCCAAAAAGTTGGTTGCGGGGGCAGGATTTGAACCTGCGACCTTCGGGTTATGAGCCCGACGAGCTTCCTGACTGCTCCACCCCGCGATCTCTTCCTGGTGCCGGGCGCGGGACTCGAACCCGCACGGACTCAAGCCCTCGGGATTTTAAGTCCCGTGCGTCTACCACTTCCGCCAGCCCGGCCAGCGAGAGCAATTATATGCATCTTTCCGGATCCCGTCAAGGGTTTTCTTGAAGATAGAGGCACTTTCTTTGGGCTTTACCTTCCAGTCTTCAGGCTCCGGAAAAGGATGAAGCTTTTTCCTTAGGGAGAGGCGCCGGAAATTGCCCCTGTTCGAGAAGCAGCGCCCGGGCATGTTCCAGGGCCTTGAGATTTCGGGAGTTCCCCGAGAGCATCCGGGCAAGTTCCCCCACCCGTCCCTCGGGAGAAAGCTCCCGGAACACCGTGTTCTCTCCCTCCCGGGAGACGAGAATATGCTGATCACCCATGGCGGCGATGGAAGCCTCGTGGGTAATGAGAATCACCTGGAAGGAGAGGGATATCTTTTTGAGAAGCCTTCCCGCCAGGAGAGCGCTCTCTCCTCCCAGTCCCGCTTCCACCTCGTCGAAGATGAGCACCGGGGGGAGCATTCCCTCGGGGCAGGCCACGTGAAGCGCCAAAAGGATTCTGCTGAGTTCTCCTCCCGAAGCGATCTCCTCCAGGGGCGAAAAGTTCTGTTCGCCTCGGGCGATGGAAAAAACAACTTCTTCCGCTCCGGTTTTACGGATGGTACTTCGGGGTTCGAAGAGCACCGAAAAAAAGGTATCCCCCATGCCGAGCTCCCGAAGAACCTCCTCCACCACCGCTCGGAGTTCCGTGGCCGCCTTCTGGCGTTCCCGGCGAAGTTCCCGGGCCACCTGCTTCGTTTTACCGTGAACCTCCGTTCTCCTCTCCAAAAGCCCACGGAGCTCTTCCTGACTTTCGTAATACCACTGAAGCTCTCTTCGCATTTCCTGAAAAGCCTCGAAGAGATCCTTTCCCGAAAGAGGTCCGAAAGTGTTTTTGAGATCTCGAAGAAGCTCCAGGCGGGCATCCAGAAGTTCCATGCGGCGCAGGAGATCCTCTTCGTGAAATTCCAGAAGGAGCCCTCCCAAAAGGGCCGAGAGAGCTCCCAGGGATTCCAGGGATGTATCCAAGAGGGTACGGTATCGTTCTGCCCTCTCTTTTCCCAGGATCTCCTCCGTTTGGGGAGGGATTTCCCGGCTTCCCCGCTCCAGAAGGGAAAGTATGTCCCGGGAGGAATCTTCTTCCCCGGAAAAGATGCCGTTCAAGGTTTGGATATGCTGAACCAGAGCCTCTTCCTGAGAGAGAAGCTCCAGATCCTGGTTCCATTCGCTCTCGCTTTCCGGGCCGAATTTCGCCTCTTCCGCCCGGGCCACAAGGCTCTCCTGTTTTTTAAGGATTCGGGAAAAAGCTTCCCGTTTTTCCGAAAGGCTTCGTATATTTTTTTCGAAGGCGATGCTTTCGCGGATGCAGTCTTCCAGGTCGTTTCGAAACCCCAGCAGCGGGGCTCCGCCGTAAAAGTCAAGAAAATGCATTTGCCGCTCTCTCTGGAGGAGGTCGAGCTGGGCATGCTGGCTTTGGATGGAAAGGAGCGTACCGGTAATTTCCGAGAGTTTTCCCAGAGGCACCGTGCGGGAATGCACAAGTCCCCGGCTGCGCCCATTCTTTCGGGTGCGCCGGGAAAGGATAAGATACTCCTCCTCGGCAAGATCCTTTTCGAAATCCTTCAGAGCCTCCCCCTCACGAAGGCGGGAAGGGAGATTTTCGAAGAGAGCTTCCACCTCCAGCTCCTCCTCGCCCTTGAGGATCATCTCTCCCGACCCTCTCTTGCCGCAGAGAAGTTCCAGAGCCCGGACGGCACTGCTCTTGCCTGCTCCACTCTCTCCCGAGATGATGGTAAAGTTTCCCCGGAAAGCGAGCCGAGCCTCTTGTATGCCCCCCACATGGCGGATGTAGAGCTCTCGAAGTACCAGGTTGTTCTTATTCTCCATTATCCTCGTAGGATCTCCCCCACTGAAATTTTTCCTGAAGCAGAGCGTAATAGTCCCGTTCGGGGAGAGTAATGGTTTTGATACATTTGTCTTTCATAAGGGAAACCTCCAGGCGGTCTCCGGGAATGATCTCGTATCCGAGCTGGCCGTCCTGGGTAAGCATGAGCTCCCGATGGTCCCCCAGGGGTACTATCGAAATGGTGTCCTCCCCTCCCAGTACCATGGGGCGGGCATAAAGAGTGTGAGCGCAGATGGGAACCAGGAGCATACAGGCCACATGAGGCGGCACCACCGGCCCCCCCGCAGAGAGGGCGTAAGCGGTGGATCCCGTAGGAGAAGCCACAATCATGCCATCCGAAGGAAGGGTGGTGATATAGCGGTCCCGGATGTAAAGCTGCAAATGGATGAGCCGGGCAAAAGCTCCTTTGGTTACCACCAAATCGTTCATGGCGTAGAGTTCGTGTACCAGCCGTTCTCCCCGCCACACCTTGCCCGAAAGAAGACAGCGATCTTCCACGGAATGTTCTCCCCGGAGAATTCGCTCCATATCCTCCTCGGCTTTGGCTGGATCCCCCGCAGCGAGAAAGCCCAAATTTCCTGCGTTGATACCGAAAAGAGGAATGTCGTTCCCGAAGAGGTATCGGGCCGCCCGAAGAAAGGTTCCATCCCCTCCGATAACCACCGCAAAAGATACGGAGCTGCGCCATTCCTTGTCGGGAATTCCCGGAATACCGAGAATGGAGGCTTCGAAGGGAGGAGCCAGAAAGAGAATATCCCGTTCCTTGCCCCAGAGAAGGAGGCGATGGGCAAGTTCCACGGCCCGTTTTTTTTGAGTGTTTACCAAAAGTCCTATACGGTGTTTCACGTTTTCCGTCCTCCTTTCTCTCTACGGTACAGGCCGATCCATTTCATGGGCCTCTTCCACCACTCGGGCGATTCTTTCCGGAGAAAGACAGTTTTTCTCGGTGTTCCTGGAGAGGTGAAATAAAAACTCGATATTCCCCTTGGGCCCCCGGAGGGGAGAAAAATCCAGGCCGCATACGACAAAAGAAGAGTGTTCCGTCACAAAAGCTCCCGCCTCCCGGAGGATTTCTCCATGGATCCGGGGATCCGACACCACCCCGCCCTTGCCGATTCGTTCCCGCCCCGCTTCGAACTGCGGTTTTATGAGAAGTACCGCCTCTCCCGAAGGATGCAGAATTTCGTCTATCCGGGGAAGAATATGGCTAAAGGAGACGAAGGAGGCGTCCATACAGCAAAACCTAGGGGTTTCATCGAAATCCGACGGCTTGAGATGACGGGCATTGGTGCGCTCCATGACCACTACCTGTGGGCAGGTACGGAGTTTCCAGGAAAGCTGTCCATACCCCACATCCACCGCATAGACCCGGGAGGCTCCGTATGTCAGAAGAACTTCCGTAAAGCCTCCCGTGGAAGCACCGATATCGAGACAGCAGAGCCCCTCCACGGAGAGAGAAAAGACCTGAAAGGCCTTGAGAAGTTTATGGGCTCCCCGACTTACCCACTCTTTTTCCTGCACCACCCGAAGATCCACGTCTTCGGAAAACTGGGCGCCGCATTTGTCAACACGCTGCCCTTCCACAAAAACTTTTCCCCCCAGAATGAGCGCCTTCGCCCGGCTCCTTGATTCGACCAGGTTTCTGGATGTCAGAAGCGTGTCGAGACGCTCTTTCTTTTTCTTCTCCACGAATACATGCCACCACCCTCTGTATCGTAAGGCCGCACTCTTCCCATTGTTCCTGCCGGGTTCCCTGGGGAATAAACCGATCCGGCACTCCCAGAGAGACTATGGGGCAGGACAAATTCCTCTGCCCGAGAAAGGACGCCACGAGTTCGCCGACTCCCCCCGCACAATTCCCCTCTTCAAGAACGATTATCTTCTGATACTCCTCCGCAAGATTCCGAAGAAGCTCTTCATCCAGAGGCTTTACGAAGCGGAGATCCGCCACTCCGGGAAGAGGGAGATCCTGGTCCGCACAAACCTGCCGGGCCTCCAGAGCCAGAGGCAGAGTGCTTCCGAGACCCAAAAGCACCGTACCTTCTCCCTCTCGAAGAATTTCCCCCCTTCCCCAGGGGAGAGGATCCTCGCCTTCTCTGCGAGCAAGTCTTTCCGGGGCATTTCCCCTAGGATAGCGCACCAGCACGGGGCCATTCTGAGAAAAAGCGTGGGAGAAGAAGAAGTCCAAATCCACTTCATCCCGGGGAGCCGCCACGGTGACGTTGGGAATGCTCCGGGCCCAGGCAAGGTCGAGAAGGCCGTGATGGGTCTCTCCGTCTTCTCCTACAAGCCCCGCCCGATCCACCCCCAGCAGTACGGGAAGTTTCTGCATGGCCATGTCATGTACGAGCTGATCCATGGCTCGCTGGAGGAAGGTGGAGTAGATGCATACCGCCGGTCGCATTCCTCCCGCCGCCATTCCCGCGGCAAAGGTAAGCATGTGTTCCTCCGCAATACCCACATCGAAGAAGCGTCGGGGATATCGTTTTTCGAACTCCCCCAGTTTGGCTCCCTCCTTCATGGCTGCGGTAAGACAGACGATGCGGGGATCTTTTTCGGCCATCTCCACAAGGGAAGCGGTGGCCGCGGCGCTCCAGCTTCGCAGATTCGAAGAAGAACCCTGTTTTTTAGGTTTTCCCACTCCGTGGTACTTGGCGGGGTTATCTTCTGCGGGAACGTAGCCCTTTCCCTTTTTCGTAATCACGTGAAGCAAGAGGGGCCGATGGTACTGCATGGCGAGGTTGAAGATTCCCTCGAGCTCCTCCACGTCGTGCCCGTCGAAAGGCCCCCAATAGCTGAGATCCAGCTCCTCGAAGAGGTTGGTGGGCTGAAGAAGGGTTTTTACGTGAGATTTGAAGCGCCCCAGAATTTCTTCAAGCCCCTCTCCCTTGGGGAAGTTTCGGCATTGCTCTTTCACGGTCTCCTTGAACTTGCGATAAAACGGGGAGGCGCTTAAATGGGCGAGGTGGCTCGCAAGCCCCCCCACTCGCTTGTTGATGGACATCTCGTTGTCGTTGAGGACCATGATGAGCCGGGTATCCAGATCCCGGGCATGGTTCAGAGCTTCCATGGCCATGCCATTGAGGAGGGCTCCGTCTCCGACAACCGCCACCACATGATGTTTCTGCCCCAGGAGATCCCGGGCCTTGGCATAGCCCAGGGCGGCGGAGAGAGAGGTGCTGCTGTGTCCCACGTCGAAGGCATCGAAGGGGCTTTCGGTACGTTTGGGATATCCGCTTATTCCCCCGGCAGTGCGAAGCCCGGAAAAACGATCTTTGCGATCCGTGAGAAGTTTATAGGCATAGGCCTGATGCCCCACATCGAAGACCACGCGATCCTCCCGGAAGTCGAAGGCCCGAAGGAGTCCCACGATGAGCTCCACCGTTCCCAGAGAAGAGGCCAGATGCCCCCCGTTGCACAGTACCGTATCGATGATGGTTCTTCGGACATCCTCGCAGAGCAGGGGGATAACTCCCGGAGCGAGACGTTTCACATCCTCCGGGGAATGGACGGTATCCAAAACAGACATGGCAACCTCCTCCACTGATTTGAAATCCCGGCTAGGCAATCCGGTTTTCCAGAAAACGGGGAATTTCCGGAAGAACTCCCTTTTTCGGCAATCCCTCCAGGGCCCGAACAGCTCGTTCCGTCTCCTCCCGGGCCTTTTTCTTGGCTCCTTCAAGACCGTACTGAAAGACAAAGGTCTGTTTTTCCAGAAGCTGATCTTTTCCCGGGGTTTTGCCAAGCACCTCGGGAGTGGAAAGTACGTCAAGAATATCATCTATGATTTGAAAGGCCAGGCCGAGATGCTCTCCGTATTCTCCTATCTTTACGAGTTCTTCCGGAGAGGCTCCTCCCAGAAGAGCTCCACACTGCGCGGAAGCCCGGAGAAGGGCGGCAGTTTTCTTTCTGGCGATTTCCCAGGTAAGGCTCTCCTCAGTTTCTTGCCCCTCTCCTTCGAGATCCAGAGCCTGACCCCCGCATACTCCGTAGGGGCCTATGGCCTCGGCAAAGAGTCGGGCGCTCCCGAGGACGCGCTCCGAAGGAACGTTCCAGGAGGGAAGTTCTCTGAGGAGAAGGTGCAGAGGCCAGACGAAAAGGGCTCCCCCCGCAAGAAGAGCCATCCCTTCCCCGAAGACCACGTGATTCGTGGGCTTGCCTCTGCGTATTGTATCATTATCCATGCAGGGAAGGTCATCATGAATCAAAGATCCGGTGTGAAACATTTCCAGGGCCAATCCCATGAGGAGCAAAGGCTCCGGAGAAGCGCCGAAGGCCTCTCCCGCAGCCCGGCAGAGGGCGGGGCGCAGCCGCTTTCCTCCTGCAAAGAGGGAATATCGCATGGCCTCGTAGAGTCTTTCGGGTATCCCCTCCCCGAATCGGGGAAGCTCCCGAGTGCAATAGGCTTCAAAATCCGCCCGGGCTCTCTCCAGAAAAAGGGCGGTTTTTTCGTGGCTCTTCCCCGGATCAGTCATGATTTTCCTTCTCTCTTTCGGAGAGTTCCGTGTCGAAGGGAGTCTTTTCAAGGCTTTCCCCCACCAGTAAAACTTCCTGCTCCACTTTTTCGAGATACTCCCGGCACTGCCGGAGTTTCTCCGTTCCCTCCCGATAAAGCTTAAGAGCCTCCTCCAGAGGGAGGTTTTCTCCTTCCAGGGCATGACATATGGCTTCGATCTGCTTCATGGATTCAGAAAAAGTCATCGAGGATTCCTCTTTTCTCAATTGCAGAATTTGGTAGCTTATGATAGAATTCGCCTGTTTCACGTTCGATAGGAGGTGGGGAAATGGCAAAGGTATGCGAGTGTTGCGGGCGCGGTCCCGTCACGGGCAATAACGTGAGTCACTCTAATCGACATACCCGGCGACGGTGGCTTATCAATCTGCAGAGCGTCAAGGTCGATGTGGGCTGCGGCGAAAGCAGAAAGATGAAAATCTGCACCAAGTGTCTTCGTTCCGGTAAAGTTACCCGGGCTGTGTAACGCAGCCCGTTTTTTTATACCTTCCGCATTCCCGTTCAACCCCACCATGCATACACCCCCAGAATTCCCTTTTCTACTCGCACGGTACAGATCTCCCCTTCCGGGGAGATCTCGTTGCTTATGGCATAGGGAAATTCTTTTCGGAGCACCACATTTTCGAGATCCCACCGGGTACCGCAGCTCGTCACTCCCCGGCACTCCTCCGAGAGAGGCATCAGAGAGATCGTGCGGGGAATTCGGGAAAAATGCAGCTCCAAAAACTCCCCGGAACAAAGGAAAAAGAGTATTTCCCGAGAATCGGCAAAACCAAAGAGGGGAAGCTCGTAAGAGCCGAGAAACCCTGCGGAGGTAAAAAGAGCGCTGTAGAGATGATCGAAGCGACCTCCCCATATACCGGTAACCACGAGGCTTCGCACGGATTCTCCCAGGGATGCCATGCGGCGGAGAAGCACCTGATAGTCCGTTTCGTCTTTCTCCCGGGGGAGAATTTCACAGGGCACTCCCTGCTCGTGAAGCCAGGTCAGGGTTTTTGGGCTGACACTGTCTCCGTCCCCCACAAAGGAACCGGGAAGAAGATTCTCCTCCCGGCAGATGTCCGCTCCGGAATCGGCACAATGAAGCTCCCGTCCTCGGGACACTTCTCGAAGCCAGTTCCCCGAAGGAGCACGCCCTCCGCAAAGAAGCAGCATATCCCGCGTACCCGAAGGAAGGGATCTGGCGGAGGGGCGAGAAAAGATGAAACGCCCTGCAGCCTGAGGAAAAACCAGCCTCTGTTCCATGGAAGAGCCTAAAGTTCCGCCTGTTCCAACATTTCTTCCGCCTCTTCCTTGGAAAGAAGAATTTCCCTCGCCTTGGCTCCTTCCTGGGGGCCCACGATGCCGAGATCTTCCATGCAATCCACCAGCCGGGCAGCCCGGGTAAAGCCTATGCGAAGCTGCCTTTGAAGCCTGCTGGCCGAGGCTATTCCCGTATCCATCACCATCTCCACCGCTTCCGGAAGAAGGGGATCTTCCATGCGCATCTCCCCGGATCCGCCGGACCGGGAACTTCCGTTTCCCGTAATCTCCACGTACTCGGGTTCTCCGAAAAGATCCCGAAGATAGTCGATATACCCCGTGATATAGCTCTCATCGATCCATCCGGATTGAATCCGCAAGGGCTTCGGAAGCCTGGAGGTGAGGTGGAGGCAGTCTCCCTTGCCCAGAAGCCGCTCGGCTCCCCCGGTATCGAGCACCGTTCGGGAATCCGCCTGAGTGGGGAGGGAGAAGGCTACCCGAGCCGGGATATTGGCCTTGATGAGCCCGGTAATGACGTTTACCGAGGGACGCTGCGTAGCCAGCACGAGATGAATTCCCGTGGCTCGTGCCTTTTGGGCGAGGCGACAGATATGATCTTCGATTTCTTTAGGACTCGTCATCATGAGATCCGCCAGCTCATCCACCACGATAACGATGCTGGGCAAGCGCTCCTGAAGAGGCTTTTTCCTGTTGTATCCTCCAAGATCCCGAGCTCGAACTCCCGCAAAAAGGGCGTAGCGCCGCTCCATCTCATTGATAGCCCATGCGAAGGCCTCCACCGCTTTTTTGGGATCCACCACGGGCTTTGCCAGAAGGTGAGGCATTCGTTCGTAAAGGGTCATCTCCACCCGTTTCGGGTCGATGAGAAGAAAGCGAAGTTCCTCGGGATGCCTTAGAAAAGAGAGCCCGATAAGGCAGTTGGAAATGAAGACACTCTTTCCCGCTCCGGTGGTTCCCGCTACCAGAAGGTGAGGCATCTCTTCCAGATGTGCCACGATTCCCCTTCCGTCGATGCTGACTCCCATGGGAAGGGGCAGCAGAGACCGGGTATTGTGAAAAGCGGGATCCTCGATGAGAGAACGAAGAGAGACCGTTTTTCGCGAGGGATTCGGTATCTCGATGCCGATGTAGGGTTTTCCCGGAATGGGGGCCTCGATGCGAAGGGAGGATACCGCCAGGGATACCGCCAGGTCGTTGCTCAACCCCGCCACCTTGCTCACTTTAATCCCCGGAGCAAGCTGTATGCGATACTGAATTACCGTGGGGCCCGCCACGGTCTCCACCAAAGAAGCCTCTATACCGAAGGTAAGAAGGGTTTCCACGATCCTTTTCCCCTTCTCCAGAAGCTCCTCGGTCTCCACCTCAAGCTCCTCCTCTTCGGGAGGGCCCAGAAGCTCCACGGGAGGGGGAAACCGACCGGGCTCCACCTGAACCGGAAGGGTAAATTCCTCATCCTCTGCCTCCGACGCATCCTCCCAGAACATTTCCAGTTCATCCGGAGCCTGGTGCTCCGAGGAAACGTCCTCCGAGGTCATCCGAGGCTTTTCGGTATGCTCCGAGGGATTTGCCTTCTTTATGGGAGGAGCCGCATCCAGGGGCTTCGGAATTTCTCGGGCGGGAAAAGGAGTTTCCGGGAATTCTTCGGAAAGGGGGGCATCGGAAAAAGCCTCCGGCGCCCAATCCTCCGAATCTTCCGGAAGGGGTCCGGGAAGCTCTCCCGCTCGCCGACGAACGATACGCACTTCTTCGGATATTTCCGGAGCCGAAGGTGTTTCCGAAGGAGATTCAGGAACAGTTTCCGAAGAAGGCGGAACGTTTGTCCGAGGGTTCTCGGAATCAGGATTTTTTTTTGAGCGAATAAAGAGCCGTCCAATCCCTCCCAAAAGAGCTCCCAAAAGGGAGTAGAGGCTGTGAAACCGTTCGGAAAAGCTGAGGCCGTAGCAGAGAAGGGAGAAGAGGATTCCTCCCATGGCGAGAATGAAGGTTCCGAAAAGCCCCACTCCCCGGAGAAGTCCCCGGGTGATTTCCTGAGAAAAGGCACCGGGCAGAAAGGGAGGTTCCCAGGAAATTACTCCGTAGAGTTCGGTAAGGCCGAAAAATATCTGGCACGAAAGAAAGAGGCTTGCAGTGCCAAGCACTTGGTACCGCAAATTTTCCACTTGCCATCCCAGGAGGTTCGCAAGACATTGGTAGGCCACGTGAAGCAGGGGGAGGACCATGCAGAACCCGTAGCTGCGATAGAGGGCTTCGTGAATGTTCCGTCCCAAGTTTCCCGAAAGGTCCGGGAAGATGCACGAGAGAAGATAGGCATCCACCAGGAGAAGCCCGAGAACCAGGATGGCACGCATTTTCCTGGAGGGAAAAATCCAGGAAAAATCCCGGGGCTTTTTCTCCTCCGGAGGAGTGGTCTTTCTTCTTTTTCTTCGAATTTGGGTGTTCTTTTCTTCCATGCTTCCGTCCTTTAGTGCTGGATTTTTCGCAGAAAATCCGGCTCCCCCGGAAGAGAGGAACCTCCCTTTTCGGAAAAACCGGTTTTATGCGACGCAAATCCAAGTATAGCACAGCTTTTTTCCGGAAGACCCCGGATTCTCTTAAAAAAACCGAGGCGGAAAAGGAAGAGGAACCGTCTGAAGTTTCTCAGGGAGAGTTTTTTTGTTTAGCCCGGAGATGTTCCTGATAGGTTTTGGAAAAGACGTGGGATCCGTCTCCTCGGGCTACAAAATAGAAAAAATCGTGTTCCTCGGGATAGAGGGAACCTCTCCAGGATTCCCTGGAGGGGATGCAGATGGGCCCCGGCGGAAGTCCCTGATGGAGATAGGTGTTGTACGGAGATTCTATCTCAAGATCCCGATGAAGAAGCCCTTCCTTCTTGATTCCCCTCAGACTCCAGGCATAGACCACGGTGGCACAGGATTGAAGGAGCATGGTCTCCCGTATCCTGTTGAGAAAAACCCCCGCCACCGCAGCCCGTTCTTCCTTTCGGAAGGCTTCTCTTTCGACGATGGAAGCAAGAATCCCCCGCTCAAAAATTTTCTCGGGAGTAAAGGAGAGAATTTCAAGATCCTTCCCAAAAACCCTCCACCACTCTCGGGAGGCTTGCTGTACCATTTCGTCCGCAAAACGAGGCCCTTCGGGAATCCGGTAGGTTTCGGGAAGCAAGAAGAGAATTCGCTCCTCCGGTTCCGGAGGAAGCCAGGAAAGCAACGAGGGAGGATAGTTTTCCTTACGGGAAAGAGCGGCGCGGAGATCTTCGGAAGTGCTTTGAGATGAAGCAGACTCAAAGAGCGCCTCCAGAGAACTTCCCGGAAGAATTTTCACCTCCGGGAGAAGGGTTTCGCCGTATTCGGCAAACTGCTTTGCCACGCTATAGGCCAGGCCCGGCCGAATACGGTAGGTGCCGGGTTTAAGGTGTCGGTCCGCTCCAAGGCGGACGAGCCATCGGGTGAGTTCCCTGGAGGAAGAGACGAGGCCCTCCGCCTCGGCCTGTCTGGCAATGGACGAGGCCAGGAGGCCTCGCTGTACCACAAAGGTTTGAGGATCCCCCTCTTCAGAGTAAGAAGCAAGAATTTCCCAAAGCCACGGGGGTTTGAGCACATAGGCGGCACCTCCCAGGAGAAGGACGAGCCCCCCGAACAGCAGAAATCCCGCTAAAAACGTCTTTTTCCTCGTCATTCCGCAACCTCCTCGGAAGAGAACGAAATATCCGAAAGGCGAAGAATCTCCAGGGCTTTCCGGGCGGCTTCGTTTTCCGCTTCTTTTCGAGAACGTCCCGAAGCCTCGCCAAGCAGCACATCCCCCAGAAAAGCTCCCATGTGGAAGGTAGGACTGTGTGGTGCTCCTTCCCGGCGGAGAAGGGAGTAGGAAGGAAGCTCTCCCTTTCGGGTCTGAAGATAGACCTGCAGGGCGGACTTGAAATCCCGGGTCTCTCCGGGATCCTCCCGTAGAAAGGTTTCGTAGATTTTCTGCATGAACCTCTGGGCGGCAGTGCGGCCTCCGTCCAAATAGAGGGCTCCTACACATGCCTCCAGGGCATCCGCACAGATCGAGGGGTTTTCTCTCCCTCCCTGACGGTCGAGCCCTCTTCCAAGGCGCAATAATCGTGGAAGCCCGAAAAATTTGGCCCGTTTCGCCAAAGATGCCTCGCAGACGATACACGCCCTTTCCCGGGTAAGCTCGCCCTCGTGCCATTCCGGATGAGCGAAAAAGAGGATTTCACTGATTCCCAGCTCCAGCACAGCATCTCCCAAAAATTCCAGGCGCTCGTTATCGAAGGAGAGTCCGTTTTCGTTGGCATAGGATGCGTGGGTAAGGGCCTCCTCCAAAAGAGAGAAGGTAGAAAAGGTGTGGCCGATCTCTTCTTGAAATCGACCACACGCCTGATACCACCATTCCTGATCCAGAGGCATGGCTTTCGGAGTTACTCCGTGTAACGCTGGATGGCAAGAACTCCGTTATGCCCCCCGAAACCGAAGTTGTTGAGAAGGATGTTATTGACGGTGCGCCCCCGGAGAGTTTCGCCCAACACGGGGATTCTGCACTCTTCGTCCAGGTTCTCCAGATTTATGGTGGGATGTACGATTCCTTCTTCGATAGCCTGGATCGCCGCAATGGCCTCCAGGGCCCCCGCCGCCCCCAAAGCGTGGCCCACCATGGATTTGGTGGAGTGCACCAGAAGGTTGTCCGTGGAGTCCCCAAAAAGGTTTCGAATGGCCATGGACTCCATCTTGTCGTTCAGTTCCGTGGAAGTTCCGTGAGCATTGATGAGATCCACCTCGGAGAGTTCCCATCCCGCCTGTTTCCGGGCGATGTCCATGGCCCGGCGGGCTCCGTCTCCAGAGGGGTCCGGAGCGGTAATGTGATAGGCGTCGCAGGTGGCACCGTATCCCGTAAACTCCGCATAGATATGGGCCCCCCGTCTCTGGGCATGGGAAAGCTCCTCAAGAATAAGCACTCCCGCTCCCTCTCCCATGACGAAGCCGTCCCGATCCCGATCGAAAGGACGGGAAGCCCTGGAAGGCTCGTCGTTTCTGGTGGAGAGGGTCTTGTTGGCCGCAAATCCTGCCACCGCAATGGGAGTTATGGCAGCTTCCCCGCCTCCGGAGATAATGAGATCCGCATCTCCCCGCCGAATGGCGTGGAAAGCCTCTCCCATGGTATGGTTCGCGGTAGCGCAGGCGGTAACTACGGACATGTTCGGCCCCTTGGCACCATACCGCATGGCAAGATAGGCTGCGGACATATTGCTGATCATCATGGGAATGAAAAAGGGGCTCACCCGGGAAGGGCCCTTCTCGTGAAGGATCTCGTAGTTTTCGTGGGTGGTGGTAATTCCCCCCTCGCCGCTTCCGAAATACACACCGAACGTATATGGATCCACCTTGGAAAGATCGATCCCCGAATCCTCTATGGCCATTTCAGCCGCTCCTACCGCGAAATGGATGACCCGGTCGGACCTCCGAACTTCCTTTTTACCAAGGTAGACTTCCGGATCATATCCGGAGACCTCTGCGGCAATACGAACTGAAAAGTTTTCCGTGTCAAAAAGTGTGATGGGGTTTACGCCGTTTTTTCCCTCCGCAAGAGCCTTCCAGTAGTCGCTCTTGCCGCATCCGATGGGACTGACGACTCCCAGTCCTGTAATTACGACTCTCCTCAAGCTAGGCCACTCCTTCGAGGTCTTTCCGAATAATCCCGGAGACCTGTTGATATGACGTTCCTCCCAAGAGAAAACCGAGGGGGGAAGCAAGATCCCCCCGATCAGAATTTTTGTGCGCTACTCGTCGATTCCAAGCTTTCCCTTGATATATTCCAGGGCTTCTCCTACGTTGGTAAGCTTTTCCGCATCTTCATCGGGAATCTCGATGTCGAACTCCTCTTCGATCCCCATGATAAGCTCCACGATATCCAGAGAATCTGCACCAAGATCCTCCACGAAGGAAGCGCTATCTGTAATCTTCTCCGCATCCACATCAAGACGATCGATAACGATCTCCTGCAGACGAGACGTGATTTCATTCAGGTTCATTGTCTTCACCCCCTTTCCTGAAAATCCTTCTTGTATATTACATTACCATGCCGCCGTCTACGTTCAGAACCTGGCCGGTAATATATCGCGCATCCTCCGAGGCCAGAAAGGCCACGGCCTTGGCCACATCTTCCGGAGTTCCCAGGGATCCCAGAGGGATGTTTTTCATGTAATCCTCTTTTACGCTTTCCCCGAGAGAGCTTGTCATGTCCGTGAGAATGAATCCCGGAGCTACGGCATTCACCGTAATCCCCCGGGATGCGTACTCCCGGGCAACGCTCTTGGTGAGACCGATAACTCCAGCCTTGGCAGCGGAATAGTTCGCCTGTCCCGCATTGCCCATGAGGCCCACCACTGAACTCAGATTGATGATGCGACCCCATTTCTGCTTCGCCATGGAACGCACCACCTGGCGAATGCAGTAAAAAAGAGACGTCAGATTTGTCTGAAGCACCTGATCCCACATTTCGTCTTTCATGCGCATGAGCATGGAATCCCGGGTGATTCCCGCATTATTCACCAGTACCGATACAGGACCGAGATCCTTTTCTACCGAAGCGCAGAGAGCCGCCACATCTTCGGGTTTCGAGACGTCCCCGCCGTAGGCTCCGGCGGAGCCCCCGGAATCGCGGATGGCACGAACGACCTCCTCCGCCTCTCTCTGAGAGGAACGGTAATTCACTCCCACCACATATCCCCGGGAAGCGAGCTCCAGCGAAACAGCCTTGCCGATTCCCCGGCTTCCTCCGGTGACAAGAGCCACCTTCCCTTTTACGGAATCCGTCATGTCACACCTCCTGCAGAAGAGCTTCAAGGCCCCGGCATTCCTCAGCGTTTCGAACGCTGCAGATCCGGGTATCCTTGTCGAGAATCCGCTTTGCCAGACCCGAAAGGACGTTCCCAGGCCCCAGCTCAAGAAAGGTATCTACCCCGGATTTGCGCATGAAGGTCATACTTTCGGACCAGCGCACAGGATGATCCGTCTGGAGAAAGAGGGCATTCTGTACTTCCTCAAGAGTTCCCACGGGAGCCGCAGTAACGTTGGAAACGATGGGAACCGACGGGTTATTCCAGGAAATGGACTCGAAGGCCTTGCGCAGCCGAAGTGCCACATGATGCATGAGAGAGGAGTGAAAGGGGGCGCTCACGTTCAGGGGAAGAGCCCTTTTGGCCCCCCGATCGAGGGCGAGCTTTACCGCCCGCTCCACCGCATGGACATGACCGGAAATGACCGTCTGTTTAGGGGCGTTGAAGTTCACCGCCTCGCAAACTTCCTCTTCCGAGGCCTCCCGGCAGAGAGAGACCACCTCTTCCGGGGAGAGTCCCATAATGGCCGCCATGGTTCCCTCTCCGAGAGGAACCGCTTCCTGCATGAGCTGTCCCCGGAGATGCACCAGGGAGAGGGCCTCCGCAAAGGAAAACGTTCCCGCCACTACATGAGCTGTATACTCTCCCAAACTGTGTCCCGCCATAAAGAGAGGCTTGAGAAGAACCCCAAGATCCTCCGTCAATACTCTATAGAAGGCGATACCCATCGTCAATATGGCAGGTTGCGCAAATTCGGTTTTCTGCAATTTTTCTGCGGGACCGGAGAACATGATACTGCTCAAATCGAAGGAAAGGGCGCGGTCGGCCTCGCGAAAGACCTCTCGGGCAGACGGGAAGTGTTCCGCCAGATCCTGCCCCATTCCCACCTCCTGGGATCCCTGTCCCGGAAACAGCAGTGCTAGAGACATGTCAACCTCCTTCTCCATCTTTCTCTCTGCCGAAAATCACCGTTGAAACAAGCTTTGCAAGTCCTCTATGCTTTCGGGAATTCCCGAAAAAAGGCTTTTTACGATAACCGTACAGGGCTCGATGGAGCGCACCATCCCCGCACTTTGCCCCGCCATGAGAGAACCCCAGTCCGCATCTCCCTCGATAACTGCGGATCGCAGTTTTCCTTCCCCCAAACGCTCGTACTCTTCGAGGGGAACTTTGTTCTTGTCCAGATCGTCAAAAGCACCGGACAATTTGTTTTTGATGCACCGCACGGGATGTCCCGTAGGACGTCCGGTCACCGTGGTACTGCGATCCCCCGCCTTGAGTACCGCGTTTTTATAGTTTTCATGTATACGGCATTCCAGGGCACAGAGAAAACGCGTTCCCACCTGCACTCCCCGGGCACCCAGGGCAAAAGCCGCCAGAACTCCCCGAGAGTCCGCAATTCCTCCTGCGGCTATTACCGGAAGAGAGACCTCATCCGCCACCTGGGGAACCAGACACATGGTCGTGGTTTCTCCTATATGTCCACCCGCCTCGGTACCCTCGGCGATAACCGCATCCGCCCCCTGCTTGGCCACTCGCTTGGCGTGGCTCACCGAAGCGATCACTGGAATCACTCGGGATCCCAGTGGTTTCATACGCTCGATAACCTTACCGGGAAAGCCCGCTCCGGTGGTCACCACGGGAACCCGATGGACCGCCGCAAGCTCCAGCGCATCATCTGCAGTGGCAGACATGAGCATAATATTAAGCCCGAAGGGTTTGTCCGTAAGTTCCCGAACGAGACGAAGTTCTTTATCCAGAAGCTCCGGAGGCATGTTGGCCGCTGCGATAACCCCGAGGCCTCCCGCATTGCTGACTCCCGCAGCGAGCCGCGCATCCGCCACCCAGGCCATACCTCCCTGGATAAGAGGATAGGAGATGCCCAACAATTCCGTTATTTTCGTCGCTATCGCCATACAGTCTCACCTCACGCCGTAAAAAATACAGCACCGTAGGTCATGCCCGCACCAAAGCTGCACAGCACGACCTTCTGTCCCGGCAGAAGACGCCCCGTTTCTCGAGCCTCGTGAAACGCTATGAACACCGAAGCTGCGGAAGTGTTGCCGTATTTGTCCAGATTGACAAAGGTCTTTTCCCGGGGAAGTCCGAATCTTTCCAGCACTCCGTCAATGATGCGCAGATTTGCCTGGTGGAATATCCAGAGATCCACATCTTCGGGAGAAATGCCGCTCTGATCACAGAAGTCCCGGAGAAAGGGAGGGAGCTTTCGGTTCACGAACTTAAAGACGTCGTTCCCCTTCATGTAAACCTGATGCTTCTTCTCCTCCAGGCTTTTCGGAGAGGCGGGGCATTCAGAAAGTCCTCCGGGAAAGGTGATGAGATCTTCTTTGTCCCCTTCCGCCCGAAGGCTTGCGGAGCAAAAGGAAGAACCTTCCCCCGCCTCGCCCCGACTCAAAACAAAGGCCCCCGCTCCGTCACCGAAGAGAACGCAGGTATTGCGGTCTTCCCAGTCGATCATCCGAGAGAGCACCTCCGAGCCGATCACCACCACGTGGCGCCAAATCCCCGCAGCGATGCCGCTGGCCGCGGTGGTAATGGCATAGATGCAGCCCGTACAGCCCGCCTGAAGATCCATGGCCCCGGCGCGCTCCGCTCCCAGCCCAGCCTGTACCCGGGCTGCCACGGAGGGAAAGAGGGTGTCCGGAGAATTGGTGGCCACAATGACCATGTCCAAATCTTCCGGGGCAATCCCCGCCTCTTCCAAAGCCTTCCGGGCGGCACCGAGAGCGAAATGGCTCGTCTGCTCCCCCGGCATGGCAATGCGGCGCTCCCGGATTCCAGAACGCTCCCGGATCCATTCGTCCGAGGTGTCCACTATTTTTTCAAGATCCTTGTTCGTCATCACCCGCTCAGGCACACATATACCGGAACCTCGAAAAGATACGGTATGCCCGGAAAAAAGCGTCATAATCTTCTCCCCTCTCGCTCAAGTTCGCTTCGAATCGTTTCTACCCCTTGACTCTCCGCAAAATCATGGGCAATCCGGAGGGCTCCCGCCACGGCCCTGGCTTTGGAACCTCCGTGAGCTTTGATAACCACACCGTCCACTCCCAGAAGGGGGCTCCCTCCTCGATCTTCGTAATCGAAACGGTGTCGTAAACTTCGTATCATGGGATACATGAGCATAATGCCGAGTTTTGCAAGAAAACGCTTGGAGACCTCGTCCCGGACGGTTTTGTAGAGGATATCTCCTATTCCTTCCATACACTTAAGAAGCAGATTTCCCGTAAAGCCATCGCAGACCATGACATCCGCAGGCCCTCGCGGAATGTCGCGCCCTTCCACGTAGCCCTTGAAATTGAGACCGCTCTCCAGGAGCATCTCCCGGGCTGCGGTAAGCACGTCTCCTCCCTTGATATCCTCTTCGCCGTTGGAGAGAAGGGCGATTTCGGGGTTGGGAACGTTCATGAGAGAGCGCATATAGACCTCTCCCACAAGGGCAAACTGAAAGAGATTTATGGCGCGGCACCGAACCGTGGCTCCCACATCGATGAGAAGAGAAGGCCGGTCGAAGGTGGGAAGGGGAATGCCCAGTCCGGGGCGGTCAATTCCCGGAATTCTCCCCACCACGAGAACCCCTCCCGCTACGATGGCCCCGGTATTTCCTGCGGAAATGCATCCCTTGGCCTCTTTGGAGCGCACCAGTTCCATGGCAAGGCGCAAGCTGGATCTTCTTTTCTTGCGAATCGCCACCGAAGGAGATTCGTCCATGGCTATAACCTCGTCCGCATGTACGATGTGCAATCGGCTTCGGAGAGGCACCTCGCAATCCTTCAGAAGAACCTCGATTCTCGGGCCATCCCCTACGAGGGCGATTTCCAAATCTCTGCAACGGGAACACGCCTGCACAGCCCCCTTGACGATTTCGGAGGGAGCGTGATCTCCTCCCATGGCATCCAATGCAAGAAGCATTGTCAGCACCTCGCTTCCGTAATGACGTTTACGTTTATTCAGTGCGGAGAGGAGTTCCTTCCGTAGCGACCACGATATAGCGTCCCACGAAGATCTCCACTTCTTCTACTCTCGTGCGAACACTGACGACATATTTGTTTCCTTTGTGAACCCCCACTTTCGCTCTCGCCACCAGCTTGTCTCCCACATAGGCGGGACGCTTATACCGAACCCTGCCAGAGCCCGTAACCACCGTATCTGCACCGATCACCGCAATGGCGAGAGAGCTTGCCTGGGAATAGATATGATGATCCCATACGATACCCGTATGGCGAAAAGCCATCTCTTTGGTGGCGTGAAAAACCGAAAGAGCCCATGAGTTGGGCTCCAGCTCGAGAAGCTCCCCCACCACCTCGTCACACCGCATGGAACGAAGCCGGCTTGTAGCCTTCTCCGCCATCTGGCGCATGCGCTCCCGAAGCTCGGGGATACCGAGAAGTGCCCGATCAAGGCGTATGGTACTGATACTTACGTCAAGTAACGAAGCAAGCTCCTCGTCCGTGTACAACGGATTGCCCTCAAGCAGGGAACACAAATTGGAATGTCGCTGTTTCCGGATGTAGGAACGTGCCAACGCGCTCTCTCCTTTTTAGGATCTGGTTATAAAACAAACTGCCAGTAAGTATAGAGAAAGGAGCCTTTTCGGTCAATAGAAAAAAGGAGGAACATAACCTCTGTTCCTCCTTTTTTATCCCTTTTTCGGCGAAAATTTTCGCGAAATCTTCGGAAAGGCTACAGTTCTTCTACGTCTTTGAGAACCTTTCTCCCCCGATAATAGCCGCATTCGGGGCAGGCTCGATAATTCATCGCCATCTCTCCGCAGTGGGGACACGTGCTGAGCCCCGGGGCCGACAGGGCGGCAAGCCAGGTGGCCTTACGTTTTGCCGTTTTTGTGTGGGACACTCTTCTTTTAGGAACTGCCATGGTTATTTCCCTCCTTTTCCTCGAAAAAGTGCATCGCCTTCAACGAGGCGAGTCGTGGATCTATTCTCTGGGCCGTGCAGGAACAAGGGTTTTCGTTGCGATCTGCTCCGCACTCGGGGCATATTCCCAAGCAATCTTCCCGGCAGAGAAGAACCCTGGGCAAGGATTCCAGAAAGGTTTCCCAGAGAGGCTCCCGGATACGTACTCCCCGTTCCAGGGAGTCCACCACCACAAGTTCCTCCTCCGCCATGCTTTCAAGGCTTTCCCGGGAATTTCCCGCCATGAAGATATACCGCAAGGATCCCTCTATTTCCCGGCGGAGGGGCTTGAGGCATTTGGCACATTCCCCTTCCGCTTCCGCCCGAACAGAAAGGATAACACAAAGATGCCTTTCATGCCAATCATATTTTACAGAAAAAGCGAGCCCCCCGGGGAAAATCAGTTTCTGTCCGTACATTTCCACTGCAAAGGGAGTGGCATCTTCCCAGGAGAACTCTCCCCATCCGGAAGAGTTTTCCCGAAAAAGCCGTATTTCCCACTCCCCGGGGCAGGTTTCGTAAATGTTCATGGCTCTCCGTCAGGAGACGAGCTCCTTCGTGTCCCGGGCAATGACGAGCTCTTCGTTGGTAGGAACAATCATGAGGGCCACTTTGGAGCTCTCCGCAGAGATGATGGTTTCTTGTCCTCGAACCCGGTTTTTATCCTTGTCGAAGACGGCTCCGAGAAAGCCCAGTTCCTTGCAAACCATCTCGCGAATGAGAGCGCTGTTTTCACCTATTCCCGCAGTGAAAACCACCGCATCCACGCCGTTCATGGCCGCCGCATAGGAACCGATGTACTTCCGGATACCGTAACAGAGCATGTCCAAAGCAAGCTTGGCCCGGGGATCTCCCTGGGCGGCACCGTCCTCCACATCCCGCAGGTCGCTGCTGATGCCGGATATGCCATGAACGCCGCTTTTCTTGTTGAGAATCTGGGCCATGTCTTCCGGAGCTATCTTCTGATCCTGCATGACCTGCAGCACCAGGGAGCAGTCCACATCGCCGCAGCGGGTTCCCATGAGCACTCCGGGAAGAGGGGTGAAGCCCATGCTGGTATCCACGGATTTGCCGTGCTGCACCGCGGTGATGGAGCTGCCGTTTCCGAGATGGCAGGTGATGATTTTCAGCTCTTCGGGTTTCTTTCCGAGAATGGCCGCAGCCCGATCCGCCACGTACCGGTGACTGGTGCCGTGAAATCCATACCGCCGCATGCCGTACTCGGAGTAATACTCATAGGGAACTCCGTACATATAGGCATAATTGGGAGCGGTCTGATGGAAGGCGGTGTCGAAAACCGCCACCTGGGGAATATCCGGAAGGGTTTCCTTCATGGCCCGGATACCCGTGAGATTCGCGGGATTATGCAGAGGGGCGAAGGCGCAGCATTTATCGATGGCTGCCATAACGTTGTCGTCAATAATCACGGAAGCGGTGAAATCCTCACCCCCGTGAACCACCCGATGTCCCACCGCGGTAAGTTCTTCCAGGCTTTCGAGAACTCCGTGATCCTTCGAGAGAATCGCTTCGAGAACGAGCTGCACCGCCACCTTGTGGTTGGGAATATCCCGTTCTTTAGTCACCGAGTCTCCGCAAGAAGGGCTGTGCTTCAGCAGAGATCCCTCGATGCCGATACGCTCCACCAGTCCCTTGCAGAGCACCGATTCTTTTTCCATGTCGAAAAGCTGATACTTCAACGATGAACTGCCGCAGTTCAATACCAAAACTTTCAAAATGATGGCCTCCTTGACCTTTTGTTCTCCTCCACGTATAGAATAGGGTTCTATACTCAAGGAGGGATATTCTATGACGACATGCCGAGTGGCGGGCATCGTGGCGGAATACAATCCCCTGCACCGGGGGCATGCATACCATTTGGAGGAGACGAAACGAGCGGCAGGAGCGGAAGCCCTGGTGGTGGTGCTCTCCTCGGATTTTCTTCAGCGAGGGGAACCCGCCTGCGTGAATAAATGGACCCGCACCGCCATGGCGCTGGAATGCGGGGCGGATCTGGTGCTGGAGCTTCCCGCCCTGTTTTCCTGTCACAACGCTTCGGTTTTCGCCAACGCCGGGGTGGATATCCTGGCGGCCACGGGAGTAGTGACCCATCTTTCCTTCGGCATGGAAAATCCCGATGTCCCCCTGGAACCCCTGGTGGACATTCTATTGCAGGAACCCCCTCAGTTCAAGGCGGAGCTTCGAAAGCTTCTGGATCGGGGACACTCCTACGCCGAAGCCAAGAGCCGGGCTCTGGAAGCCTCTTTGAAAGGGGAACGCTCTCTTTCCCTGGAGCAGCCGAACAACATTCTTGCCCTGGGATATGCCAAGAGAATCCGGGAGAAAAGATACCCCCTGGAGATGGTGCGGATCCTCCGGAAAGGAGGAGGATATCACGATTCCGAGCCCCAGGCTATCTCCAGCGCCACCGCCATCCGGAAACTGCTCTTTCAGGGAAAAACATCCCAGGCCATGGAGCTTCTGCCCCAAAGCTCGGGGAAACTTCTCGGGGAGGATCTCCGGCGAGGGCGCTGCATCACCAGCTTCGATACCCTATGGCGAGTTTTTCAAGGGACGCTGCTCTCCCGATCCCCCGATGATCTGCGCTCTTTTGCAGAAATTCGAGAGGGTTTCGAAAACCGAATCTATCGAAGCGCCCTCGAAAGCGACAGTTGGGAAAAATTTGTAGAGGCTTGCAGCACCAGGCGCTATCCCCGCACCCGGGTGCAACGGCACGCGGCGCATATTCTCCTGGGGCTCGACCACTGGACCAATCGGGGAGCCCAGCGTCTGGGGCCTCCCTATATCCGGGTTCTCGGTTTCTCTTCCCGAGGCAAGATCCTTCTTCGGCACATGCGCACAAGGGCACATCTTCCTATTGTATCAAAAGCCGCCTGGGGAGATCAAAAAAGTTTTCCCCACCAAGTCATGCGCTATGAGCACCGATGCGCCGCTCTCTGGGAAATTCTCGCCCCCTTCCCAGAAAAAGGACGAGAAAAACGGCAGAAGGTTATGGAGATTCCGTAAAATCTTCCTCGGGAAGCGGGAATTTTTCCCGAAGCCGTCGATATACTCCGGGAGGTACCAGCTTCTGCACGGATCCTCCGAAACGAAAAACCTCCTTCACGGATCGGCTCGAAAGGTACGAATACCGGGCATCCGTGGCGATGAAAAGGGTTTCGATCTCCGAAGCAAGCTGCCGGTTCATCTGGGCGAGCTGAAACTCGTATTCGAAATCCGAAAGGGCCCGAAGCCCCCGGAGAATGATCTTGCTCTGTTGCGTGCGCATGAAATCCACCAGAAGCCCCTCGAAGGAGCAGATTTTTACGTTGGGAAGGTGACTTAGGGCCTCCCGGGCCATGGCCTCCCTCTCCTGAATGGTGAAGGTGGGCACCTTCTGGGGATTGTGGAGAATGGCGAAAACCACCTCGTCGAAGAGAGCGGCGGAACGTTCGGCAATGTAGATGTGCCCGTTGGTGCAGGGATCGAAGGATCCCGGATAGACCGCACGGATCATGCTCTCTCGCCTCCTTCGGGATTTTTCAGGGGTTCCGGAGAAGCATGAAAGTAGGTGAGAAGGGTTTCACCGTACTGCTTCTCCCGGCGCTCCATGCCGGGAAAACCCTCGGGACAGGGCTCTCGTTTGCTGTGTTCCAGCACGATGACTCCCCCCGGGGCCAAGAGAGAGGCGTGGCTCTCCAGAAGTTCCACCACCACCGGAGGCCATCCCTCGAGGTAAGGGGGATCAGCGAAGATGATGTCGAAACGCCGCCCTTTCCGGCAGAGATAACGCACTCCCTGGGGAACATGGGAAATAAGAACCTCCACTCCCAAAGGCTTTCCCTCCTGAACGAGGCTTTTCCGCTGTTCCCGGAGAAGCTCCACCGCCACCACCGGGGAAGCCCCCCGCCGGGCAGCCTCGAAAGCGATCTGACCGGTTCCCGAAAAAAGATCCAGAAAAGATCGTCCCTCCAAAGGCCCCAGAGTACTGAAAAGAGCAAGCTTCACCTTCCCTGATGTGGGCCGGATACGGGAGCTCACGAAGCGGCGCTCCTCCCCAGAACCCTTTCGAAAAGCATTCCCACCTCTTCAAAGGCTTGCAGCACCGAAGGAGTCCGGCAGGGCACCGTGGCGGGATCGAATTTGAGCAGAGTCTCTCCCTCCCGGGGAACGAGGCGGAGGTAAAACCGCTGCTGATACCCTTCGTCGTAGGAGATGATGAGGAGCAGCAATTCCCCCTCGGGGCCTCGGAAAATCTCTTTGAGAGTCCATCCTCCGGCACCGTTTTTACCGGAAGCTTCCAGGAAAAATCGCTGTATTTCAGGATACTCCAGAGAAAGAATTCCTTCAAACCTCGTATGCATGACTCTCTCCTTCGAACTATACCTTGCGTGAGGCCAGGGGAATTTTTTGCTCACTCGCACCATGTAGGAACGTTTCCCCAGGGCCCGCCATTTTCTTCCATACTTGGTTTCGAGATGATCCGGCAATTCCGTAAGCACCTCTCCGCTTTCCAGGGCTGGATGTGATCCCAGGCGGCTCCGCACTTCTTCGGCATACCACCCCTCGTCGGAGACAAAGGAAAAAACTCCCTCCTTCGCAAGAACGCCTGCGAGAACATCCGCGAACCTTCGGCTGGTTACCCGGCGCTTGGAATGCTTCTGCTTGGGCCAGGGACACGGATAATTCATGTAAATCCGGGATATTCCCTCTTCCCGAAAACACTCTCCCAGGAGGAAACGCACATCTCCGTGAAGCAGATAGACATTGGGAATTTCCTGCTGTCGAATCCGTTTCAAAGCCTTGTGAATACAGGCAAGAGAAATCTCCACTCCCACCACGGGATTTTTCGGGTATTCCTCCCCGAGACGCATAAGAAACTCGCCGTTACCGAAACCGATCTCCACCACCGCCTTCTCTCCTGAAAAGGCGGCAAAATCCAAGGGCTCTCCCACCGCAGAGGGAGCAAGTAAGATATCGCCGTAGGTCCGTTTCATTCTCCCCCAAACTCCTTATCCTCGTTTATGCTATCCCCAAGAAGGCGAAAGTTCTTCTTCCTCCGGGGCATTTCTTCCAGAAAAGCCATTATACCGTTTCGACGAGAAAAGGAAAATTTCTTTTCGAAAAGAACATTTTTCCATTTTTCCGATGAAGGGATGCCTCGAAAGTTTTCGAAAAAAATGCGGCACACCGGGAAATACATTCATTCAAAGAAAAACCCCGGTGCCGTAAGGCTCCCGGGGAAAAATGGTATTCCTGAAAAAATATGACTCTCCGAAGGATTATTCTTCAATCTCGGCGATAATTTTTTCCGGAGTCTCGTCACTGGCGATAACCTTCATGATTCCCGGAAGATAGTCGTCCATGGTGTTGACTGCGGGATAAATGGCACGGGCGATAAGGGGCTCCGAAAGCTCCGCTCCCTCGAAATCCAGGCTGCTCTTGTAGCGAATTTCTCCGTCACTGAAATCCATCTCGAAGTTTCCTATGAAAAGACCGTAGTTCGCCCGGGTAAGAAATTCCGCCATGGCGCTCATCTTGGCTTCCGGAACCTTTACAGGGGCGATGGCGTAGAAAATGAACTGTTCCTGGTCCACTCGAACCTGGGCGTAGCAACGCATGTCTCCGTTATCTCCGGTAAATCCCACCTTGTAGAGATACTTTCCTTCGATTCTCGTAGGATACCACCCGTCATCCGTCAGAAAGGTTCCCAGACGATCGAAAGCTTTGAGACCATTCTCCTCATCTGCCGCCTCGGAAACCGAAATTCCCATGCCCAGGAGAACGAAAAGAAGCGCAAGAACCATACCAGCCTTACATATAAAACCTTTGCGCCACACCATGTGCAACCCCTCCTTTTTTGTAAGAACGCTACTCCGGATTCTCAAAAAACCTTCCCCCATTATGCCACCGCCCTAACGAAAAAACAAGATACCTCTTTCCATGAAGGCCTTTTTGCGATTCTTTGTTCCGGAAACTTCGAAAAACCCCCTTTGCTATTGACCAACCCTCCGGGTTCGTTTATAATCACTCTCGTTTTCGGGACGTAGCGCAGACTGGTTAGCGCACTTGCATGGGGCGCAAGGGGTCGTAGGTTCAAATCCTATCGTCCCGACCAGAAAACACAGGGAGAGACTTCTGCAGAGAGGTTTCTCCCTTTCTCTTTTCCTCTCAGCCTCTTCGGGAAACCCCGAATTCTTCTCACCCAAGTTCTCATTTGAATTATTACCAGGAAAGCAGGAAAGGGCTATGGATAAAAAATCCTCGTCGTTCAAACATAACCGAAAGATCGGCCAGAATTTTCTCATGGATACCAATTATATCGATCTCATGCTGAAAGAGGCGGCCCTGAGGCCCGAGGATTGCTGCCTCGAAGTGGGGCCGGGACAGGGAGTGCTCACGAAAAAACTCCTCCGGGAGACGGAGGCCCGAAAAATATACGCCCTGGAGGTGGATCCGCGCCTGAAAACCTATCTGGAACCCCTGGCGGAGGAAGACCCACGGCTTTCCCTCTTCTGGGAGGATGCGGTGCGCTTCGACTATACCGCCCTGGATCCTTCTCCCACTCAGGTAATCGCCAACATCCCCTATCACATCACCACGCCCCTGCTTTGGAAAATTCTGGAGGATCTCGCCCCCCGGGGACTGTACAGCATTCTCCTCATGGTGCAGAAAGAGGCCGCCCTCCGTCTTCAGGCAGCTCCCCAGACCAAAGAACGCTATCCCCTGGGAATTACCCTGGATGCCATGGGAAAGGCGGCCATTCTCCGCTCGGTACCCCCCCAGGCCTTCTTTCCCCGTCCCCGGGTGGATTCCGCCATTCTTCATATCCTCCTGGAACGGCATCGGGAGCTCCCCCGGAATCGGACATGGCGAACTCTCCTTTCCCGGGCCTTTGCCCAGCGTCGAAAGACTCTCTACAACAATCTCAAGGGATATCTTCCATCGAAGGAGTGCATCGAAGAATCCTGCGCCGCCGCAGGGGTCTCCCCTTCCCTCCGGGCAGAACAGCTGCATACGGACCAGTGGCTTCGGCTGCACGAAGAGATAGCAAAAAAGCTGACCCCCTAGGGGGTCAGCTTTTTTGCTGCATGCACCTGGAAAGAAACCTGGAGGAGTCTTAGATATTCCCCGCCGTGGCCACCATGACGGCCTTGATGGTGTGGAGCCGATTCTCCGCCTCGTCGAAAACCTTGGACTGGGTGGATTCGAAGACGTCCTCGGTAACCTCGTTCCCCTTCACCGCGGGGAGACAGTGGAGGAAAATAGTATCCTTCCGGCCGGTGCTCTCCATGAGTTTGGCGTTCACCTGGTAGTTCCCCAGAAGAGCCTTCCGCTCCGCGATCTTGTCTTCCTCTCCCATGGAGGCCCAAACGTCGGTGTAAATGGCGCTGGCATCCTTCACGGCTTTGAAGGGATCCACCTCGAATTCGAGAACCGCTCCGGTGCTCTTGGCGATTTTCCGGCACTCCTCAATGAGCTCCTTTTCGGGGAAAAGGCTCTCCGGAGCGGTGATAACGAAATGCATTCCCATCTTGGCAGCTCCGATCATGAGAGAGTTCCCCATGTTGTTCCGTCCGTCCCCGGTGTAGACCAGTTTGACCTTCCGAAGATCCCCGAAGTTCTCCTGGAGAGTAAGGAAGTCCGCCAGGATCTGCGTGGGGTGGTAGGCATCGGTGAGACCGTTCCACACGGGAACTCCCGCATACTTGGCGAGATCCTCCACCACCTTCTGGCTGAAGCCCCGGAACTGAATACCGTGGAACATGCGTCCCAGTACCCGGGCGGTATCCTGTACGTCTTCCTTGTGCCCCAGCTGAATATCGTTCTTGCCGAGATACTCGGGGTATCCCCCCTCGTCCACGCACGCCACCACGAAAGCACACCGGGTTCTGGTGGAGGGTTTTTCAAAGATAAGAGCGATGCTCTTTCCTTCAAGGCTGTTCCCTCGGATTCCCGCCCGTTTCTTGGCTTTGAGATCCGCCGACAAATCCAGGAGATACCGAATTTCCTCGGGGGTAAAATCCTTCAACGTCAAAAAGCTTCTTCCCTTCAAATTCTGAGGCATTGCAATCCTTCCCTTCTCATCTTTTATAGAATGTTCTGCCGTTGCATATGCAAAAGGCATCGGAAGATTCTTTTTTCGAATCTGCCGGAAAAACCACCTGTTTTAGAGAGGATCCCGAAGGAGGGGGTGGCTCATGCATCGAGGGCCTCCGCGCCCGCGGCCGAGTTCGGCTCCCCGGATTTCGTGTACCTTGATGCCCTGATCCCGGAGATATTGGTTTGAAATCACGTTCCGACGATAGGTGACCACCACTCCGGGAGCGATGGAAAAGGTGTTGGTGCCGTCGTTCCACTGATCCCGAGCGGCCATGACGGGATCTCCTCCGCCGGTTTCGATGAACCGGGGGGATTCCAGGTCGAGCACCTGCTTAAGGCTGGAATCCAAAGATTCATGTTCCTTGATGGAAAGCAGTTTTCCGTCTTCCTCGAAAAGGAGCTCAGCCACCCGAACGCTTTTTCGGAGATCCGGATAGATGGTAAAAGCATCTCTATCCACCATGGTAAATACCGTATCCAAGTGCATGGAGGCACGGGTTTTGGGGATATCCACCGCAAGCACCCGGCGAACCCCCGCCTTTTGGGCGAGCCGTCTTCCCACAATCTGCACCGTCCCCGCCCGGGTCCGCTCGCTGACGCCGATGGCTACGACATCCTGCCGCAATACCAGCACGTCTCCTCCTTCGATGGTATAGGGGTAGACATCCCGAGGCTCCGCACCGTAGAGGACGTTGAGTCCCTTGAAATAGGGATGATGCATGAAAATATATTTGGCGTAGAGGGGTTCTCTCTGCCGGGCGGGATAGTTCATGCAGCTTATGACCACCCCGTTGTTCACGAAGGAAAAGGGATCTCTCTGAAAATAGAGGTTCGGCAGAGGCCGGATAATAAAATCATGATCTCCGATAACCCGGAGCACCAGGCTCTGGCAGGTTTGGAAAAGCTCCTGGGATTCTCTTTTGGTAAGCCCTGAAATCAGGAGGGCCGCGAGTTTATCCGCCGGCACGTCCTGAAGGGCATCCCGAAGGGAGCAGCAGAGGGGAATATCCAGAGCCTCCAGGGCGAGGACATCGTCAAGCAGGGCCATGCGCACCGAGGAATCCCGGAGGATCTGTTCGAGACAACGCTCGAAGTACACCACTTCGGCCCCGTAATCCCGAAGAAGATCCGCAAAGGCATCGTGTTCCTTCTGGGCTTCCTCCACCCAAAGAATATCGTCGAAGAGCAGATCGTCCTTATTGTCGATGGTAAGTCGTTCCAGTTCTTTCCCCGGGCGATGGAGCATTACCCTTCTCAATCGGCCGATCTCGGAAGAGACGGAAAAATCCGAAGGCGCATACGTCATAAGGAAAACTCCTTTCCTTTGGCAGGAGTGGCATACCCCTCCCCAACTCCATGATCTTTCCCCCATAATACCAAAGAGAGGGGGGAAACCACAAGAGCGAAATAAACCATTTTGCCTTTTTGGTTCATTAAATTCGGAGAAGAGGGTTGGTCATGCAGCGAGGGCCTCCCCGCCCCCTGCCGAGCTCCTTACCGGAAATTTCGAGAACCCGGATGCCCTTCTCCCGAAGAGTTTCGTTGGAGGCGGTATTGCGGTTGTACGAGACCACCGTTCCCGGGGCCAGGGCAAGGCAATTTGTGGCATCATTCCACTGCTCCCGGGAGGCCTTCACGGGATCTCCTCCCCCGGTCTCTATGACCTTGAGTTTTTCCAGGTTCAAGACCCTTCGAAGAGCTTCCTTCAGCCCCCATTCTTCATCTATCCCAAGAAGCCTGCCCCGGGGATCGTAGGAGAGCAAAAAGATCTTGGGAGTTTCGTACATGCCGGGATACATTACGAAGGTATCCCGGTCCACCATGGAAAACACCGTATCAAGATGCGTGGTAGAACGGGTTTTGGGAATTTCCACCGCCATGACGGTCTCTATGCCTCCGTATTCCGCGAGGCGGCCCCCGAGAATCTGAATGGCTGCGGCGGAGGTGCGCTCACCTATACCCATGGCCACCACCTTGGGGCTGAGCACGAGAACATCTCCTCCCTCCACGGTGTAGCAGCAGGTGTCTCCGGGCTCTCCTCCCCAGAGGATGCGGGCCTCACGGAAAAGATCGTGATGTCCCAGAATATACCGGGAGTAGAGAGCTTCTCTCTTGCGTATTTCGTAGTGCATGGCGCTTACGATGACAAGAGCGTTCACCAGGGTATAGGGATCCCGCTGAAAGTAGGAGTTCGGAAGAGGACGGACGACAAAATCATGGTCCCCCATCATGTTAAGGCAGACGCTCCGAATGTGGGAAGCCCCGGAGAAGATTTCCCGCTTGGTGACGCCCTCCAGGAGCACCCGGAGGAGCTCCTCGGAGGAAAGTTCGAAGCAGTATCCCTGAAAATAGGAGGTAAGCCGTCGATCCAAAGCTTCCAGGGCGAGGGTTTCCCCCACGATCTCCCTTCGGAGTATATCCGAATGAAGGATTTCCTTCAGGAGCTTCTCGAAGAAAAAGATCTCTACCCCTTCCTGCTGCAGCACGTGAAGAAAGGTATCGAAATCCTTTCGGGCCTCCTCGAGCCACAGAATATCGTCAAAGAGAAAATCGTCTTTGTTATCAATGGTAAGGCGATCCAACTCCCTCCCGGGACGATGAACCACCGCCCTCTTCAGCACGCCGTATTCGCTTGATACGCAGAGCATGGCATAACTCCTTTCAGTTTTCTCTCGGACAGAGAGACGGCCCAGAAAATTTCAAAGGAGAGGGCGTTTTCGGAGATCTTCAGGAAAGCCCCAGGAGAGCCTTCACAAAGGGAGGAAGCTCAAAGGAGAGATGGTGGATTTTCTCGGAATAATACCGGGTTTCCCGGGGAACCTTCCGCAGGGGATTTCGGGGATCTTCCTTCTTGGATCCCACCATGTAGGTCCACATCCCCGTGGGGTAGGTGGGCATGGCTCCCCAGGCCACATAGACCCCGGGAAAGACCGAAGACATCTCTTTGTACGTATCCCTGAGGAGATCCTCCTCCGCAAAGGGGGATTCGGTTTGAGCCACCATCATGCCGCCTTGCCGGAGGGCCTGAAAGACATCCCGGTAGAAGGGGGCCTGGAAAAGCCCCGCCGCAAAGTCCACGGGATCCGTGCTGTCCACGATAATTACGTCGAAGTAGTTTTCCCGCTCCTTCATGAAATCCAAGGCATCTCTATGGAGTATGGTTACCCGGAGATCCTTGAGGCCACAGCTGACGGAGGGGAAAAAATCCCGAGAGGCCCGGGTGACTTCCTCGTCAATGTCCACGAGAAAGATCTCTTCCGGCACGTCGTGTTTTACGATCTCCCGCACGATACCCCCATCGCCGCCGCCCACCACGAGCACCCGTTTGGGATCCGGATGGGAGCAAAGAAGGAGATGAGCCATCATTTCGTGATAGGTAAATTCATCCCGTTCGGTAATCTGGATGGCTCCGTCGAGCACGAGAAAACGCCCATATTCAAGGCTCTCCGCCACCATGAGGCTTTGATAGGGGGTCTCCACGTTCCGAAGAATTCCCGTTATCTTGAGACTCAGGTTCATGTTGGGAGTCTGTTTTTCCGTAAACCACACGTCGTTCAGCCGCTTGGGAAATACTTTCATCGGATTTCCTCCTTGGTAAAAGTTTTTGCCCCCTTCGAAGGGTTGTCCGCAAAATCCTGGGGAACCCATTCTGACAACGAAAAAAGCCTTTGCGGTATTTTTGATTACGAAAACGTATCCCGCATTCTCCGCTCTTTCGATAGGGGCCGGATTTTTCACGAAGCCGAGAAAAAACCGGAAAAAATGCGCTCATTCTTAGGAGTTCCAGTCATTCAGGAACGATCAAAATTTCCCGCCATTTTGCGAAGTTCCAGGGCGATATCCCGGGAGCTCTGCCCCTCCATGCGCCCCACCAGAGTACCTCGGGAGAAGAACACCGCCCCCGAAGGGGTTCCCGCCACACCGAGGTCCGCCTGGGCAGCCTCCCGGGGGCCGTTCACTTCGCACCCCATGACGGCAATTTCCAGACTCTCCGGAAGATCCATCAACAGGGGTTCCAGATCTTGCACCACCTGGTACACATCGATTTTACGCCTGCCGCAGGTAGGGCAGGATATGAGGGAGGGGCCCCGGCGACGCAAATCCAACGCCCGAAGCACCGCATACCCCACCCGAACCTCCTCGGAGGAAGGCCCCGTAAGGCTCACCCTCAAGGTATCCCCAATTCCCCGGGAAAGAAGAAGCCCCAAACCGCAGGCACTCTTGACGATCCCCCGGATACTCGACCCTGCTTCGGTAATGCCGATGTGCAGGGGATAGGCATGACGGTTTGCAAGAATTTCGTTGGCTCGAAGGGTTTGGTTGATATTCGTGGCCTTGGCGGAGAGAATGATGTCCTCGAAATCTTGAGTCTCCAGAATTTCCAGCTGCTCTTCCACCGCTCCCACCAACGCCATACCGGAATCTCCCGATGCCTTGGCAAGCTGATCCTTGTTGAGAGATCCTCCGTTAGCTCCTATGCGAATTACCGCTCCCCGGTCCCGAGCCTCCCGGACAATTCGGGCTATTCCTTTGCGCATATTCCCCGGATTGATGCGGATGGCGGGACATCCTCTCCGAAGAGCCTCCAGAGCGAGCTCCTCGTCGAAATGGATATCTCCCATAAGAGGCACGGGAGATTCCCGAAGCAGCTCTTCCAGAGCAGGGGCCTGCTCTTTGACCGGAAAAGCCACCCGGATAAGCTCGCAACCTTCCGCAACGAGACTTTTCACTTCATCCATGCAGGCCTCTAAATCTCTCAGGGAGGAGGTAAGCATACTTTCCACCCGCACCGGTGAATCTCCCCCAATGACCAGAGAACCTATTCGAACTGACCGGGAACTCATAAATTTTCGCCTCCTCAAGCGTAGAAGCTCCCCCCAAGGGAAGCTGGAGATATTCTAACACTAAAAAAAGAACCACCGCTCTTTCTTCATAAAGAAAAAGCGGAAGTTCCGAGATTTTAATGTGCTCTATGTTAAAAACGCCTACGGAAAGAGCCGGGCAAGATCCTTCCAGGTAACCAACAGAATGAGGCCCATGAGAAGGGCAAATCCCGCAAGGTGAATGTAGTACTCGTACCGAAGGGGAATCTTCCGCCGGAAAAGCATCTCCCCCACCACGAAGACGAGGCGCCCTCCGTCGAGGGCGGGAAAGGGAAAGAGATTCAGAACCCCCAGGTGCAGATTGATCACCGCCAGAAAAGAGAGAAAAGCCCATAGTCCCTGGCGTGCCGCCTGCCCCGCCATGGACGCGATTCCCACGGGGCCCGTAACGGACTCACGAGCGGCCTGGTCGTAGAAAAGGGATGCCACTCCGCCCACGATGCCCTTGGTCATCTCCCATATGTACTCCACCGAATATCTCAGGGCGGCAAAAAAGGAGTAGCGTTTCCAGGAGGGGCGGACTCCGAAGAGGGGATACCCGGTCTCCTCGTCCTTTTTGAGACGCACGGACACCCCGAGAATCTCTCCTCCCCGGTCTATCCGAACTTCCACGGAATCTTCGGTCCCCCGGGAACGAAACTCCCGGGCCATCTCCTCCCAAGTCGCCACGGAAACATCCCCCACGGAAAGGATGACATCTCCCTCACGAATTCCCGCCTCCTGGGCGGGATAGCCCTCAATAAGTCCTCCGATGCGGGCCGACGAAAGATCCAGCACGCCGTGACCCACCAAAAGGAGCACCGTAAGAAGAATGGCGAGCAGAATATTCACCGCCGCTCCGTTAAAGAGAATGAAAAAGCGTTGCCATGCGGGCTTATCGCAAAACCCCATTCCCTCGCGGTAGGGCTCTTCCGCTTCGGCATCCTTGCCTTCCATTCCCGCCAAACGCACAAACCCGCCTATGGGGAAAACCCGCAGAGACCACTCCGTAAGGGCTCCTTTCTTTTTCCAAAGCCGGGGCCCCATGCCAAAAGAAAATTCGAAAACCTGCACTCCGAAGATTCGGGCGGTAATAAAATGTCCCCATTCATGGGCTATGACGCAAACTCCCAGTACAACTACAAAGGCTAGAAGAGACAATTTTTCAACTCCTTATGCGTAGATATATGTCCGGAACCTATGACCTTCCGTCGCAAACCGCTTGGGCCATGCGTCTTCCCTGGTCCACCAGATCGATGGCCTCTTCCAGGGTGGAAGGAGCTTTTCCGTCATATGTTTCGAGAACCTTTTCCAGTACCCCGGGGATATCGAGAAATCCTATCTTCTCCTGAAGAAATGCTTCCACCGCCACTTCGTCCGCCCCCACCAGGAGGGCGGGATAGGCTCCGGCCCTCCTTCCCGCCTCGTAGGCCAGAGGAAGACAGGGGAATCGTTCCGGATCGGGCTCGAAAAATTCGAGAGTTCCCGGAACACCTTCCGCCTCAAGAGAGGGCTCCGCCAAAAGAAAGGGGATCCTTTCGGGCCATCCCAGAGCGACCGCTGCGGGAATCCGCATATCCGGGGAAGAGGCAAGGTACTTGGAACAACCATCCCGGAAGTGCACGATTCCGTGAATTCGCGAGGTCGGGTGAATCCAGGCACGGATTCTTTCCAGAGAAATTCGAAAAAGCTGGCTTGCCTCGAGCACTTCGAAACCCTTATTCATAAGAGTGGCACTATCCAGGGATATTTTTTTCCCCATACTCCATACGGGATGCCGCAAGGCCTCGGTTCCCCGAACCACGCGAAGCTCTTCAAGGGAGGCATTGCGAAAGGGGCCTCCCGAAGCGGTAAGCACCAGTCGGCTGATCTCCCGGGGATTCTCTCCCTTGAGACACTGCCAGAGAGCGTTATGTTCGCTGTCCAGAGGGCGGAGAAAGGCGAGATCCTCCACGAGAGGCATAATCCAGGGGCCTCCCACGATGATGCTTTCCTTGTTCGCCAGAGATACGGTCTTGCCAAGCTCCAGGGCCCGTCTGAGGGCAGGTATGGCCCGGGTTCCCGAAGAGGCGAAAACGAGATGTTCCACCTCGGGATCCTCCGCCAGAGTCACCAGAGGATCGTCTCCCGAGAGGATCTCCGTGGAAAGATGCGCGATCCGACTCTTCAGGAGATCTCTTCCTTTTTGATCCCAAAGGGTAGCATAGGAGGGAGAAAATTCCTCGCAGAGATCTCCCAGAGAAACGGCATTACTTCCTCCGGCAAGAGAGCGTATACGAAAAAGCTCCGGGAAATGGCGGATCACCCCGAGTACCGAGGCTCCCACGCTTCCGGAAGCACCGATAATGCCTATTCTCCGAGGCTCTCCTGAACTCATCGCCAGACAACTCCAAAGAGAAGGTAGATCATGACGGAACTCATGAGAAGGCTGTCGAAACGATCGAGAAACCCTCCGTGCCCGGGAATGATAGCTCCGCTGTCCTTAACTTCCGCTTCACGCTTGAGCATGGATTCCACGAGATCTCCCATCTGGCCGAAGGTACCGCAGATAATCCCCACCACGAGGATGGGAAAGGGAGGGAGGCCCAGGGCAAAAGCTATGAGGGAAGCCACAAGAAGGGAGCCGAGAAGTCCTCCCACAAAACCCTCCACGGATTTTTTAGGACTCACGTTACTGCAAAAAGGGCGTTTTCCCCACAAACTCCCTACGAAATAGGCAAAAACATCGCAGGCCCAGGTGGCAATGAGAAGGGTAACCACCAGCACGAGTCCCCAGGGTTGAGAACGCATCTCCACCAGGAGGCCCCAGGGAATCACTCCGTAGAAGAGCCCCGAAAGAACCCCTCCCACGTTGGCAAAGGCGTTGCTCTGCCGAGTCATCTGCCTTCGCAGAACCTCCACGGTAAACAGGCAGAAAACGATCATCGTGAAGAGGAGAAGATATTGCGATACGGGGCTTCGGAAAGCAAGAAGCACGTAAAAGAAAAGAGCTCCCAGAAAACCTATCCCCTTGGAAAGATGGGCTTTTTTTTCGAAGATCTTATAGTATTCTAAGAGGCAGAGGAGGGAGAAAATAAGGCAAAGCCCAAGCCACCAAAATCCTCCCAGCCAGAGGCTGCAAAGCATGGGAACCACCACGAGGAGAGCTCCCCAGGCACGTCTCCATAGATGGGGAGGAAAACCTTTTCCAGGGGGAGATGAAGAATTCTCAAAGGATACCGGAGTCTGTTCCGCCATAACGCCGTTCTCTCTTTCCGTAAGATTCGAGGGCCTTTTCGAAATCCTGGTCTGTAAAGTCTGGCCAAAGGACATCGGTAAAATACAATTCGCTGTATGCGCTCTGCCAAAGCCAGAAGTTGCTTATCCGACACTCTCCGCTTGTCCGGATGAGAAGATCCGGATCGGGAAGATCCGGCACGTAAAGATACCGGGAAAAATCTGCTTCCGTGAGCTCTTCGGGTCTTTTCGAGGGATCCTCCCGGAGCAATGCAGCGAGAGCATCCAGAATTTCCTGCCTTCCTCCGTAGTTCAGACAGAAAAAGGTCTGGATGGCCTGACACTCCCGGGTCTCTTCCTCGGCCCGGCGAAGAATGTCGTACACGTCTTCGGGAAGATCCCGAAGTCTTCCGACAAAACGGATACGTACGCCTTCGGCCTTCATGTCCTTGAGTTTGCTTACCGTAAAATAACGGAACAACCCCATGAGTCCCGAAACCTCTTCCATGGGACGGCGCCAGTTCTCCGTGGAAAAGGCGTAGAAGGAAAGGATTTCGATTCCCCGGTTCTTGCCAAATCGTATGGCCCTTTCCACCGCCTGAACCCCCGATTGATGCCCCATGATACGGGGGAGAAATCTCTTTTTGGCCCATCGACCGTTACCATCCATAATGATGGCTACATGTTTGGGAATGGTCTGCATACTATCTCCCGATCTTTCTTTATTTATTGTAAATTCCCCTAAGAATTCCAACTTTTCAGATTCTCTTTTTTTCAGGCTTCAAGAGCATCCCATCTGCGGCGAACTTCCTGAATGTCCTGCCAGGCGAGATACTTGGGACTCCCCTTCCGGTTCGACTGATTTCGGAGAAGGTAGCTCGGGTGGAACATGGGCATCACCTGAATACCCTTCCAATCGAACCATTTTCCCCGAATTTTCGTTATACCTTCGCTCGTCTTGAGAAGCCACTGGGTGGGAACGTTGCCGAGAGTGACCACGATGCGGGGGTTGAGAAGAGCAAGCTGGGTATGAAGATACCTTTCACAGGCGAGCATTTCCTCCGTCTGGGGATTGCGATTTCCCGGAGGGCGACACTTGACGATGTTCGTAATATATACATCCTCCCGAGAAATATGCACCGCCTGGAGAATATCCGTAAGCAGCTTTCCCGCACGTCCCACAAAGGGAATACCCTGGGCATCCTCCTCCGCTCCGGGTCCTTCTCCAACGAAGACAAGTCTGGCCTCGAGGTTTCCCGCGCCGAAAACGGTACGGGTTCTCTCTTTATGAAGGGCACACTGGGTGCATTCCGCCACTTCGCGTTCCGTAGCTTTCCATAGGGATGATACGGTAATCTTTTCGGACATGAGCCCTTTTTGCCCTCCTCCCGAACTCAGGGGGGGTCCACGCCCCCGAAAAATGGACACATCCACAGGAAAATGCACAAGGCTTCTCCGGCCATGAATGTGAGGAGCTCCTCCAAAGACCGGACTCTGGGGTGGCGCTGGAACCTTCGAAACCCGCGCCCGCAAAGCAAAACGATGCCCAAAGGCCCGGAGGATTCTTTGGGTTTGGAAGAAACGAAGAAAATCTTTCGAAGAAACATATTTCCTTTGTATAGGTTGGCCGGAAAACCTCGTTCTTTACAAAAAATCCGGAGAACTGCCGGCGAAACATCCTCAGGAGGAGAGCTCCTCCACCGAAACATCCACCGCCAGAACCTCCATCCCCGTAAAGAAAGAAACCGCATTGCGAAGGCGTTTTTGAATGAGCTTGGCCACTTCCACAAGGCTCTGCTCTCCAATACGAAGGGTGGCTTTCACCCGAAGGGTTACCGCCTCTTTCTCCCGTTTAACCTTGACTTCCTTCACCGAAACCACCTGAGCCGTGCGCTCGCAAAGGGTACGAACAATATCCTCGATGGCTTCGGTCTCTATTTTAACGGTGCCACCAAAGCTGAAAGCGGGGCGCACCACCGTGTGCTCATCTCCATGCCCCTCCCGATGGAGAAACCCCCAGAAGATACGAACGATCTTTCCGGCAAAGTTTCGACGCACCTGAGAACGTTCCACGGGAATTACATGTTCTTTGCTTAATCTTCGGCGTTTTCGGGCTTCCGTTATTTCCTGGGGTTTCGCCACATCCTCGATGCGGATGTACTCCCGGGGTTCCGGAAGTTCCAGTCGCAGGGCAATCTTCTTGGCCATTCCTTCGGAGGTGGCGAGAATCAGGATTTTACCCGATTCCAGGGTATCGAGAATTTTCTTCACCTCTTCCCGGTGATCCTCGTGAAAAAAAAGAGCCCGCCGGATGGCGCTCACCTGATTTCTTTCCGCCTTGGCGCTCTGTCCCGCTCGAATGTACCCTTTACTCACAAGGAGTCCGTCATCTATGAAGTAATCCGCCTTCAGTTCCCTGGCAAGGCTTTGAGCTCGCTGGCTCTTTCCGGTTCCCGCAGAACCCACGAAGGCCACCACCTCGATTTCCCGGGAATCAAGAGGAGGAGTCGTTTTTTCATCCAAGGGACAATCACCGTTTCCCAAGTCGCTTCATAGTTTTTCGGAGTCCCAGAATAAAGCTTTCGTTATCTTCCGGAAGTCCCACGGAAACCCGGATGTACCCCGGTATGCCGAGATCGCTCCCGGGCCGAACAATGATTCCCTCATGAAGAAGGTTTTCCGTCACAAGATCTGCGTCCTTCATTTCCATGAGAAGAAAGTTTGTATGGGTAGGAAAAACCTTGATACCCATATCCATGAGTTCCGAAAGAAGGCGCTCTCTCTCAAGGATGGTTTTCTCTCGGATGTCTTCTATGTAGGTGTTCTCCTCCAGGGAAGCCACCGCCGCCGCCTGGGCGATGTTGTTCACACCGAAGACCCGCCGAACCTTGGCGAAGGACTCCACCACCGGTTTAGGGGCGATGGCATATCCCACCCGCAAAGAGGCAAGGCCGTAAATCTTGGAGAAGGTCCGCAGGATCACCACATGTCCGAGCTGACGAAAAAGGTCCACCCCGGACACGTACCGGGTATCGGTGACATATTCGGCATAGGCTTCATCCACCACGAGGAGAATCTGTCGGTTTTCGAGCTCCCCCGCAAGGTTCAGAAGCTCTTGCCTCGGAAGAATGGTTCCCGTGGGATTGTTCGGGTTACATATGATGACGACCTTGGTTTTCTCCGAACAGCCTTCGAGCAAAGCCTCCGCGGAGGGGTTGATCTTTTCGCTCATGGGCACGGGCACGCAGGAAGCCCCCGCGGCCCGTGCAGCGAGGCGGTAGATGGGATAGGTAGGAGCATGAAAGACCACTTCATCTCCCTCGTCAATGAGGGCCTGAAAAAGGGAGTAGAGAATGCCTTCGGTTCCCGCGCCCACGATAACTTCCGTAGGGGCCACGCCCCACTTCCGAGCTACGCTCCGGCGCAGGTAATAGGCTCCCGGATCGGGATAGCGTGCCACATCAAGGGCCGCTTTGTTGATGGCATCATGAACACTTTCCGGAATAGGCCAGGGATTTTCGTTGGAGCAAAGCCGCACGATTTTCTTGAGTCCCAGTTCTCTCTGCACATCCGACACGGGTTTCCCCGGTCTATAGGGATCGATATCCGCAAGCGCCTTCCGTACAAGCCCTTCAAGCCACGTCATTGTATCACTCCTCCTCCGAATGGTTCTCCGAACATGGGGGGGGGGTATCGTCAGGAAGCATCCGCACCCGAGCTCCGAGAGAGGCGAGTTTCTCTCCCATGCTCTCATATCCTCGGTGTACATGCCCCATATTGAGGATACGGGTTTCTTCTCCCGCCGCGAGCCCCGCCAGCACAAGAGCCGCTCCGGCCCGAAGATCCGTAGCCACTACGTCCGCCCCCTTCAAAAAAGGTACTCCGGTAATAACCACGGCATTGCCCTGCATCCGTATATCCGCCCCCATTTTCTGAAGCTCGTTGATGTGGAGAAAACGGGATTCAAAAACTCCGTCCTGAATAACGCTGGTTCCCTCAGCAAGAGAAAGAAGAGCCGTCATCTGAGGTTGAAGGTCCGTAGGGAATCCCGGATAGGGCAGAGCCTTGAGGGATATGCCGCGGCCTCTCATCTGGGCGGGAACGGCAATGGATTTGCCCTCTACAAGAACCTCCAGCCCCATCTCTTCGAGCTTCGCCACCAGAGCATCCATATGTTCCGGAATAATGTCGCACACCGTCACGGCTCCTCCGGTCATGATTCCTGCAAGAAGATAGGTACATGCCTCGATTCGGTCGGGAATCACCGAAACCCGGCTTCCCTGAAGCCGGTCCCTCCCAACGATATGGATGGTTCCGGTACCTTCCCCCCGAATCACCGCTCCCATGGAACGCAGTACCTCGGCAAGGTTCGTTATCTCCGGTTCTCGGGCGGCGTTTTCGATGAGGGTCTCTCCCCGGGCAAGCACCGCGGCCATCATAAGATTTTCCGTAGCTCCCACGGAGGGAAAGTCCAGGTATATCCTGCATCCCCTAAGTTCTTTAGCCGTAGCTACGACCGCTCCGTGCTCAAGAGTAATATCTGCCCCCATCTTGGCAAGTCCCTTGAGATGGAGATCAATGGGACGGCTGCCGATGGCACACCCTCCGGGAAGAGGAAGTTTAGCCTTGCCGCACCGGGAAAGAAGGGGCCCCAGCACCAAGGAGGAGGCTCGCATGAGCCGAACCAGACGCTCCGGGGTCTCCCAGGAAAGCTCTCCGGAAGCCGTAAAGGAGAGGGTTTCTCCCTGGCTTTCCACTCGAACTCCCAGAGCCTCAAGAAGCTTGCGCATAACCTTCATATCATCCAGCCGGGGGATCCGCTGTACCTGGAGAGTTTCCTCCGAAAGTAGCAGAGAAGCCGCCATGATGGGAAGCGCCGCATTCTTGGCACCTTGGGCGCGAACAGTTCCGGAGAGGGGAACTCCCCCGGCAATACTCATTTGACTCATCTGGGAAGAATCTTTCTTCACGAATAAACCTCCTGCGCACATTTGGTCATAAATCTCCGGAGCCTCGAAATTTTCCTGAAAAGGCCCGGATCATATCGTTTTCGAATAAAGCCAAAAAAGCCCCGAAAAAACGAGAAAAGCATGTATGGGAAGAAGTATTCCCAAAACCTTCAGCAAAGAAAAACCCCGATCATAGAGGGCATAGTGAAAATGCCCGCGATCGGGCAAAAAAGGAGACTTTCTCCGGGCTACTCTTCGAAAGACGGAACAGAGAGTGTCGAAGACCGGAAGCCCTCCCACAAGACACAGTACCGCCACCATTTCGGGAGGTGACATACTATCGAGGCGCTCCATCATTCCCGAATGATGGAAAATCAGGGTACCCCAGAGGAAACCGAGCAAAGTGCTTCCTCCGTCTCCCAGAAAGGTTTGGGCGTTGGGAAAATTCCAAAGAAGAACTCCCGCGCACATACCAAGAAGATAAAACCAGCCAGGAGCAGGGGCAAAGAAAAAAGCCAGAAAAAAATTGATCCCTCCGAGAGAAAGGCAAAGGCCGTTAATGCCGTCTATATTATTATAGGCACTGGTACAACCCGCCAGCCATAATAGCACGATCAGCCCCGAAAAAACCGAAAAATCCTGTGTATACACCACGAGAGCGGAGGCAAAAAGATGTATCCCCAGCCGCAGAAGGGGTGGCATGGGGAAAATACTGTCTCCGTAGCCCACCACGAAAATCAGGGTGGCCCCGCTGAGAAGGAGCGCATCGAAAAAGGTAAATTCTCTGCGAAGGAGCATATAGAGCACAAAGGCTCCCCAGAGAGCGAGCCCTCCTCCCTTCGGTGTGGGAGTCGCATGTTTTTTGCGCCCCCCGGGATTGTCCACTATCCGATAGAGGTAGGAGAGGTGAATGGAAAGGGGGGTGAGAAGAAAGCTTGCTCCGAACCCCCCGCACAGCAACAGAAGGGGCATAAAATATTCCCGGAACTGTGCCGGGGAAAGAAGGGAGAGAAATTCCTTTACGGAGGTCATCTATTTTGTTCCGAAAAGGCGATCCCCCGCGTCTCCAAGACCGGGCATGATGTAGCCGTGATCGTTCAGGCAGCGATCGAGAGAAGCCGTGAAGATGGGCACATCCGGATGGTGCTTACGGACCCTGGCCACTCCCTCGGGAGCTGCGATAAGACACACCAGGGTTATGTTTCGAGCTCCCTTTTCCTTGATAAGGTCGATGGCGGCGCTGGCAGAACCTCCCGTGGCAAGCATAGGATCGATGAGGAAAATATCCCGTTCTCCGAGATCTCCCGGAAGCTTGCAGTAGTACTCAACGGGTTCCAGAGTTTCCGGATCCCGGTAGAGCCCGATATGCCCCACCTTGGCGTTGGGAACGAGCCGGAGAATGCCGTCCACCATACCCAGTCCCGCCCGGAGCACCGGCACAATGGCGAGCTTCTTTCCCATAAGGGATTTCACCCGGGCTTTTTCGATGGGAGTCTGTACTTCCGTCTCTTCCAGAGGAAGGTTGCGGGTTACTTCGTAAACCATGAGACCCGCAATCTCCTGCACAAGTTCCCGGAATTCCTTTACCGTGGTATTCACGTCTCGGATGATTCCCACCTTGTGCTGCACCAGAGGATGATCCACCACGTGACATCCCGGAATACTCCCCGAGGAAATACCGTAAAAGAGACGATCCTCTTCATCCTCAATAAGATGAACTCTCCGAAAATGACGCCCTTCCTCGAAGGGGGTTTCCAGCCAGGTCCGCAGGATATCTTCCACTTCTTCCCAAGGGGTGACCCGTCCTCCCAGCACGAGAAGATTTGCATTGTTGTGGCGGCGGCTCAATTCCGCATCCTCCGCAGTACGGCAGAGCGCCGCATAAACCCGGGGGATCTTGTTTGCCGCAATAGACATGCCAATGCCGCTTCCGCAAATAAGAATTCCCCGGTCAGCGTTTTTCTCGGACACATCCAGAGCTACAGCGAAGGCAGCCCTGGGGTAATCGTAGGAAACGCTCTCGTGTTCCGCTCCGTAAACCACCACGTCATGGCCCTGTTCTTTCAGCCAGGAATGCACCCGTTCCCGCAGCGTATATCCCGCATGATCAGAGCCAATAGAGATTTTCATGTAGATCCTCCTCGACAAGCCGTGTAATTTAAAAAATCTTCCCCTTTTCCCGGAGAATTCCGGGCACCCTCTTCATGCACGAACCCGTTCCATTCTATCAGAGCTCCCCTCAATTTTGGGGAACTGCCTCCATGGGAGATGCTTCGAGGCCCGCAGGCCAGAAGGGCATCCAGTCCAGGAAGCTGTAGTAGCTGCTTTCCAGAAAAAGCGTAAAAAAGGATCTGCTGGGATATCCCGAAGGGTACACGTCCGGATTCAGAGGAAAGGAAAGGATGTAGGAAAAGGAATCCGCCAGGGCAGGCTCTCGCAAAAGATGGGCCTTTTCGTTTCCTCCGGTGAGGCGGCTTAGGCGAACCAGAGATGCGGGAGGAACCGCCGGAGACTCCAGAAGAGAGACGGGAATTCCATTAAAGAGGGCATACCCCAGAAGCCGTTTCTGTTCGGCAAAGGTAAGAGAAATCTTCGGATCCAGAAGAATTTTTCCGGGAACGCCTCCTTCGTTGCGAGCCACCCGGTCAAGGCCCTCGAAAAAGGCGCCCGGCGCCACCACGAGGGAAACTCCATTCCACTCGGGAAGAGTCTCGTTCCCTACGGAAAGGACGTAGCGCTTTTTGGGAACTATTCCCTCCACACGCCCTTCTAACCCTGCATTCATCCATATGGCCACGGCATAGCTATCGGCAAAAATCGCGGAGTTTCGAGGAAAGAGATGAGCCACGGGATGGCAAAGCCCTCCCTCGAATCGGGCGGCTCCGAAGCCTCCGAGAGCGGAATATTCGGGATTCTGAAGCCAGAAGAATGAGATATCGAAATTCTCGGGAAGCCTCATGGAAGCGAACCAGAGGGTTTCTCCCGACACATGGGCGAAGAGAAGGTCCATGTCTTTTCGAACAAAGCTCCAGGCTCCGGGGAGCGTTATGAAGGGGCGAAATTCTCCGGAAGAATCAAGGAGAGAAACACCTCCTTTTTCATCCAGCGCTCCCAGGCTCCCCCAGGAAGTCCACCCCACATCAAGAGGAGAATCAAAGGGGTGCATTCCTAAAAGAGTTCCTTCGAGAGCGTCGAAAAGAAGAACCCCCTTCCCTCCGCCATCCGCGAGAGCCAGGACATCCCCACAGGCATCAAGTCCTTGAGGAGCGAAATTCAGGGGATTCTCCCGGGGAGTCCATTCCCAGAGGAGAGCAAGCTCCGGATAGGATACGGCAAAAAGACGCCTCCCCCCCCAATCGGCAAAAATCAGCCGGGAATCCGAGAGCAGCACGCCGTCTTTGAGCAAAACCTTTCCCAGGGATCCCAGAAGCCGTTCCTCCCGGGTTTCCAGATGGATCTGTCGAAGCTCTCCATTCTCGGAAAAGAAAAGAACTTCATTCTCCTTGAAAGAAAGCACTTTCACGGGAGACGAAGTTTCAAAAACCTGCGCTTCATAGGGGTCTTGGAGGTTCAGCACGTAAAGCTGATTTCCCAAAGTATCCGGCAGAAAGAGATGTCCCTCGAAGATGGAAATCTTTCCGAGACCTCCCATGTTTTTACGCAGCAAAGGAGAGATGCCGAGAAGACTCTTGAGGGGGCTCCGCTCCACTGCGTAGTTTTCCAATGGGAGGGTACCCCGGAGAGCATTTTCCGTAAAAAGATCGAGGCGCCGCAGGTTTTCCAGAATTTTCTGAGGAATGAATTCTCCCGGCCGAACCTCCAGATAGTGGTCCATTTCCTCCCGGGCCCTGGCGAAATCTCCTGTTCTGCGAAGCACCAAGGAACGCATGAGATAATAGTCGATAAGATAGGTATTCTTTTCGATAGCCAGATCAAGATAGGCGAGAGCTTCGGGAAAGCGATTCCGGGCGTACATTTCGTAGGCCTGGAAGAGATGCCGTTGAGCCCCTATGCGGTTTGCCGGAGGGAGCGAGGATTCCTGGGACCACGCAGCTCCCGTAATTCCCCAAATTATTGTGCAAAGGATGAAAAACCTTGGTATACGCAAAAAATATCGCCCCTTTTCTCCGCTTTTCCCTTAAAAAAGAATGTTTTTCCCAGCAAACGAATAGAAACCGAGCACGATGGCCCCGGTAAAGAGAAAGCCGAGAAGCATGCGAAGATAGACTACCCAGGCCCCGTTTCCAGGCCACTTTCCAGTAGAGATGTTATTTATCATCCGGGCCACCACAAGGGAAAGAAGGAACAACCCAAGAGCCACCAGAGCCTGGATATTTTCAGCAGGCATACAAACTCCTCCTCAATGATCGGTTTCTATTCATAATACCCAAGATTTCCCCGGAAGGGAAACGCTATTCTTCCCGGGGAGTATGTTTTTCCACGATGAGATTTACGATGACATTGTCCATGAATATACGGTTAGGGTGCGCGTAGAGAACCACGAGATAGACGAGACTCATGGCGAAAAACGCCACCGTCAGGACAATGAGCACCTGCCTGGCAAGGCTGTTTCTCTCTTTTTTCGACGACATGGATCCCTCACCTCCGCTTGACGGAATAAAACGTTTCTTACTCTCTCTAGGATACTCGAAAATAACACAAAAAAAAGGGGGAAGATTCCCCCTTTTAGATCTTTTTCAAGAGTCCCTGCGCCTTTTCTCAAACCACGCACTGCTCCGCGACATTGCTCCGATTGAGGCTTATCTGGCGAAGCACCGCCACCGCCACCTCAAGAGCGCGCTTTCCGTCCCCGATTCCGACAAGGGGCTGCCGCCCTTCCCGAACGCAGGAGACGAAATGCTGCAACTCCAGCTTGAGAGGTTCCTTCTTGGGAAAAATCGGTTGTTCCACGATCTCCACGAGGCCCTGACCATTCTCTCTCATGCACCGATGGATGGAGACATCCTGGGTTTCATAATTCACCGCAATGGTCCGTTCGGGTTCCATAATTTCCAGACGGCGCAGACGCCTCTGAGAAACCCGGCTTACCAGGATATCCGCAATGGTACCGTTCGCAAATTGGAGGTGCGCCGAGGCGATATCCTCATGGTCCGAACAGACCGAACGTCCCAGAGCGGAGATGTTGACGATTTCCGAAGGAACCAGAGAAAGCACGATGTCGATGTCGTGGATCATGAGATCCAGCACCACTCCCACATCGCTCACTCGAGGAGAGAAGGGGCCCACCCGTCGAGACTGGAGAAGCAAGGGGTTGTTGACAATACTGGATACGTGTTGCACCGCGCTGTTGAACCGCTCCACATGCCCCACCTGGAGAAGAAGATTTTTTCTTTCCGCCAGGGTAAGAAGCTCTGCGGCTTCCTCCACGGTGGAGGTTACAGGCTTCTCGATCAGTACGTGGATACCGTTCTCCAGGGCCATCTTGCTTATACTGAAGTGAAGGCTGGTAGGCACCACAATGCTCAGTGCATGGGGATGACATTTCTCGATGAACTCCCGAAGATCCGTGAAGTAGGGAACTCCCAGAGCATTGCTCGTAGTCATGGCCCGATCTTCGTTGACATCCACCACCCCCGCCAGATGCACCCCAAGTATTTCGGAGTACAGCCGAGCATGATGAAATCCCAAATGCCCCACCCCGACGACGCCTACCCGCAACGGCAGCACCATATCCACACCCCAATTCTTCTACAGTTTTCTCCGGCCTTTCCGGCCGCTCTTTTACAAAGGAAGGTTCGTTTATTCCCTCATATGAGTTATCCCGAAAAAGAGCATAAAAGTGGTATAAGAATACTCTTCTTCATTTTTTTCGTTCATGTTCACCGGAGATCGTACATTTTCGGATTCCACCGAGGAGGACGTTGCGGTCCTCCTCGTCTCCCCGGCGGTAGGAATACCATTTCGAAGGACCGCAGCAAACGCATTCCTCCAGAAGCAGCATATGTTCGTTTTTCATGCCTTCCCGAGCCAGGAGATGGGCTCCCATGCGGGGGAGATCGAAGAAACACATATCTTTTCGAAGCTCCCAAAGTCCCTCGGGAAAGAGCTGCATTCCCCGAAGAGTGAAAGGATCCTCCATCTTCCGGGAGTAGCAGCATCCCCGAACGGCAGGGCCCAGAAAAGCCCGGCACCGTTCCGGAGGGAGAGACGGAAACCGTTTGCGTATCAACCTCCATCCCGCCGAAGGAATGCCCTCCAGGGCTCCGCGAAAACCCATGTGAAGAAGGAGCATCCAGGGATGAGGCTCGGAAGAGAAGAGGATTACGGGACAGCAATCGGCAAAGCGCAGCATTCCCCGCCAGGAGGAATCTTCGAGAAAGATTCCGTCCCCCTCGGGAGAGTTTTTTCCCGAAGGAAGAAGAATTTCTTTGCCGTGCACCTGCCGCGGAACGAGAAGCGTCTTCCCCTGAAAGTCTTCCGAAAAAGCTCGATACGCTTTTTCGGAGGTTCCGCTTTTCCCCCGGGTACGCTCCCCCGGTCCGTAGAGGGAAAGCTCGAAAAATTCTCCGAATTCCTGAAAAGCCAGAGAAAAGTAGTCGATCTCCGGCGCCTTCTCGGAAAAATCCCGGAAAAAGGACACCTCGTTCCGTTTCATGGAAGCGGAAAACCTCCCTCCGAAGCCATATGCCCCAGCAAATAGAGGCTGCCGCAGATCAGGACCAGATTTCCCCTGGATTTTCCCCGTTCCAGAGCTTCCAAAGGAGAGGAGCAACTTTCGCAGGAACTCCAGCCCCGGGAAAGAGCGATTCTTCGAAGATCCTCCGCCGAGGCGGAACGATCCAGCCCGGGAACGGAGGTACAGATAAGATGCTCCGCGGTTCCCCGGAGGAGATCCAGCATCCGGGGAGCATCCTTATCCTTCATGCAGGAGAAGACCAGCACCTTCTCCGGAAGATCCTTCCATCGTTCCCTCACCATGGCGGCAAAGGCCTGGGCTCCTTCGGGGTTGTGCACCCCGTCCGCAAAGAGAGGGGGGTCTCCCGGAAAAAGGGTTCCCCGAAAGGGCCAGGAAGCCTCCCGAAGCCCCTCCATCAAATGTTCCGTCCGAACTCGGGGAAAATCCTGCCCCAGATGCCAGGCCACGGAAAGAGCGTGAGCTCCATTGTCCACCTGGTGCCTCCCCCGGAGAGATACCGCAACCTCCCGAAGACAAAAATCTCCCTCGGCAAAGGAAAAGCGGCTCCCCTCGGGAGTAGGTTCTACTTCCGATATGACGCAGCTGCGCGAAAAAAGGTGCCCCCGAGCCTTCACTCTTCCGGCGGCACGAAGAAAGTTCGCCTCCAGGCCCGGATCCCCTCCCCGGAAGGAGGCAAAGGTTCGGGGACGGAGAACGGCAAACTTTTCCTCGCCGATCTCTTCCAGGGTATGGCCGAGATATTCCTGATGATCTTCTCCGATGGTGGTAATCACCGAAGCCTTCACGGGGGCCCGGAGATTGGTGGCATCATAGCGCCCTCCCATGCCCGCCTCCAGGATAAGCACCTCCGTTCCCGCTGCAGATCCAAGAAGAAAGGCCAGGGCCGTGACAATTTCGAAATACGAGGGAATCTCCGAAGGAGGCATTTTACGAAGAGCCTCCTCCACGGTTTTCAGGGCCTCGAACCACTCCCGGGCAGGAAGGGGAATCCCCTTCCGAAGAAAACGTTCTCCCAGAGCCACGAGATGAGGACTTGTGTAGAATCCCGTAACGTACCCGGCGGAACGAAGGATCCGTTCCAGAAAAGCCCCGGTGGATCCCTTGCCGTTGGTTCCCGCCAGATGTATCACCGGGGAGATTCTTTCGGGGTTCCCTAAAATACTCAGAAGCCGGGCTATCCGGGAGAGCCCGGGACGAATACCGGGACTTGCAAGGCGGATGATGCGCTCCTCCACCTCGTCATAGCCCTTCTTTTCTCGCCGTATTATGGAAAAACGTTCCATCACATAGTCTCCATGCACGAAGAGCCCGGCTTCGGGAACAGGAAGATGTCCACGAAACCAGGCTCTTCTTTCCGCTCTCCTAGGAGGAGAGGCTTTCCAGATTCTGGATAACCCTTTGGAGACGCTCCCGGGCCTCCTGAAGCCGCTCCCGCTCCTTGATCACCACATCTTCCGGAGCCTTGGCAAGGAAGCTCTCGTTTTCCAGCTTTTTCTCGGCTTTGAAAATATCCCCCTCGATTTTTTCCTTCTCCTTCCGGAGACGCTCCACTTCGGAGGGGACATCCAAAATGTCTCCCACTCCGAGAAAGAGGGTCCGCCGAGGGAGCACCGCCGCCAGGCTCTGGCGAGGACGCTCTCCGGGATCTACGAGGCGGATTTCATCCACTCTTCCCAGAAGGGAGATGAGATCTCGATTTTCTTCCACCGAACGACGTACCAGGGAATCCTCCGTGGCTATAACGATGGAGGGCGCGGACTGCTGAGGCGCCAGCCCCGCCTCGGCGCGAAGGTTGCGCAAGGCCCGGAGCATTTCCTGAAACTGCTCCATCTCCTCGAAAAGCTCGGTCTCTCGGTTTTCCTCGTCAAAGGAGGGCCAGCCGCTTCGCTCGAGAAGTCTTCCTTTTTCCCCTCCAAAGCCGAAGGCCTGCCAGAGTTCTTCGGTAACGAAAGGAATAAAGGGATGCAACAATTGCAAGGTTTCCCGAAAGACCTTGGCGAGCACCCACCGGGATGCCTTTTTGCGCTCCTCTCCCTCGTTGCCGTAAAGGGCGGGCTTGGCCATTTCGAGATACCAGTCGCAGAGCTCGGACCATACGAAATCGTAGAGCCCCCGGGCAGCCTCCCCGAAGAAGTACCCGTCCAGGAGCTGCGAGGTTTCCCGGGCCACCCGCCTCGTACGCTCCAGAATCCACCGGTCATGGGCGCGGAGAAGGCGCGTTTCCGGGATGTCCTTTTCCGAAGGGAGCTCCTCCAGGTGCATCAGGGCGAACCGGCTGGCGTTCCAGAGCTTGTTCATAAAGTGCCGATAGGTCTCGATGCGGTTGGCGCTGAGGAAGATGTCCCGGCCTTGTACGGTGAGAGCCGCCAGGGTCATCCGGAGGGCATCCGCTCCGTAGGTTTCGATGATATCCAGGGGATCGATGACGTTCCCCCGGGATTTGCTCATCTTCTGGCCGTGCTCATCCCGCACCAGTGCATGGATGTACACGTCGTGGAAAGGCACTTCTCCGTCCATGAATTCCAGCCCCATCATGATCATCCGGGAAACCCAGAAGAAGATGATGTCGAATCCCGTCATGAGAAGCGACGTGGGATAGAATGCCTGGAGCTCTTTGGTCTTGTCCGGCCAGCCCAGGGTGGAGAAAGGCCAGAGGGCGCTGCTGAACCAGGTGTCCAGCACGTCTTCATCCTGATGCAGCACCGTATGCCCGCAGGCTTCGCAGGCTGAAGGAGCTTCGGATGTCACCGTAAAGTGGCCGCAGGCTTGGCACTCCCAGGCGGGAATGCGGTGTCCCCACCAGAGCTGTCGGGAGATACACCAGTCCCGGATGTTTTCCATCCACTGATAATAGGTGTTCTCCCACTGTTTAGGCACCCAGGCGATACGTTCCTGCCGTACCGCCTCCACTCCCGCATCCGCCAGAGGTTTGGCCCTCACGAACCACTGCTCCGAAAGATAGGGTTCCACTACGGTATCACAGCGGTAGCAATGCCCCACGGAGTGGATATGCTCCTCCACCTTCACCAGAAGGCCCCGGGCCTTGAGATCTTCCACCACTTTTTTCCGGGCCTCGGTGATATGAAGTCCCTGGTAGATGCCTGCCAGGTCGTTCATGATCTGCTTATCGTCGATCACCGCGATCTGGGGAAGATCATGCCGCTGCCCTACCAGAAAGTCGTTGGGATCGTGAGCGGGAGTGATCTTGACGCATCCCGTACCGAATTCGGGATCCACCATGTTATCCTCGATAATCGGGATCACCCGGTCCGTCAGGGGCACCCGCACCGTACGCCCCACGTAGGCCCCGTTTTTTTCATCCCGGGGATGCACCGCGATGGCCACGTCGCCCAAAATGGTTTCCGGCCGGGTGGTGGCCACGGTAAGGGCTCCCTCGCCATCCACGAAGGGATAGGCCACGTGGTAGAGGTTTCCCGAAAGCTCCTTATGCTCCACCTCAAGATCCGAAAGAGCTGTCTGGCATCGGGAACACCAGTTAATGATATATTTTCCCCGGTAGATAAGCCCCTTCTTGTACAGCTCCACAAAAACTTCCCGAACTGCCCGGGAAAGGCCTTCATCCATGGTGAACCGCTCTCGGTCCCAATCACAGGAAGCGCCCAGCTTTTTGAGCTGGTTGATGATACGGCTGCCATACCGCTCCTTCCACTCCCAAACCCGGGCCTCGAAGGCCTCTCGTCCCAAATCATGCCGGGAAAGCCCCTCCTTGGCGAGCTGTTTTTCCACCACATTCTGGGTGGCGATTCCCGCATGATCCGTTCCGGGAAGCCAAAGAACGTTGTCTCCCCGCATACGGCGATAACGGCATACGATGTCCTGGAGGGTGTTGTTCAGGGCATGTCCCATGTGAAGGGATCCCGTAACGTTGGGAGGAGGAATGACGATGGAGAAGTTCTTTCCCTCTCCCTTGTATTCCGGATCTCCCACGAAAAGCCCTTCCTTCTCCCATCGGGCATACCAGGCATCCTCAATGGGAGCGGGATCATAGGTTTTACTCAAGGAATCAAGTGCTGTACGGCGGTCCATTGCTATCCCTCCAGGAAAAAGAAATCTCAGAAATTTTGTATTAGCATTCTTCCGTTTCGGGCTCCGGAAAGAGGAGGTTCTGAATACCTTGCTGAAGCTCCCCCAGGCCCAGGTTTTTTTCAGCCCCCGTAACGTAGGGCATGTCCAGGGAACAAAGTCCCTTTTTCACGTATTCCTGCACCAGTCCCCGGTGCTTGCTTTTGGCAATTTTATCCGCCTTGGTAAAGATCACCTGAAGAGGAAGGTCCAGGTCTCGAAGCCAGGTCTGAAGAGTCTTGTCATTCTCCAGGAGACCGTGGCGGAAATCTACGAGATGCATAACCACCGCAATGTTCGGGCTCTTCATGAAGTAGGTCTCCATGAGGCGCAGCCAGGCATGGCGCTCCTCCCCGCCTCTTTTGGCGTACCCATATCCCGGTACATCCACCAAATACCATGCCCGGTCTCCCTGAGAAGCCCGATAGTAGTTGATGCTCCGGGTCTTTCCCGGAGTTCCGCTGGTATGGGCCACCTTTCTCCGGAATAGGGCGTTGATGAGGGTGGATTTTCCCACGTTGGAACGCCCGCAGAAAACCACCTCCATAAGCCCCGGTTCCAGAGGGAGCTGGGAGGGAAGAAAGCAGGTATGTTCCAGGGACACCTGCCAGTGCAGCGGGGCTCCTTCGGAGGAGCCCCGCTTATGCGAGAGGTTCTCGGAAGGCATGGCGCAGCACGTCGTCCAGATGCCGCACATAGTGTACGGTTATTCCCGTGCGCACCCACCGGGGGAGCTGTTCCACATCGCTCTTGTTCCCCTCGGGAATAAGCACTTCGCCAACATCCTGCCGCTTGGCCGCAAGGATTTTCTCCCGAACCCCTCCCACGGGGAGCACGTTCCCCCGAAGGGTAATCTCTCCGGTCATGGCGATATCGTGACGCACCGGAACCTGCTTGATGCTGGATATCATGGCCACCGCCAGAGTAATCCCCGCAGAGGGACCGTCCTTGGGAATGGCCCCTTCCGGAACGTGCACGTGCACGTCCGTTTTATCCCACTCCAGATCTTCCGATATGCACGTTCCCCGAATATATCCAAGGGCGGTCTTGGCGGATTCCTGCATGATGTTTCCCAGGTTCCCCGTGAGAAGCACGTTTCCCTTTCCCTTGATGACCATGGTTTCCACCACCAGAGTATCGCCGCCGCTCTCGGTCCAGGCCAGCCCCACCACGGTGCCCACCGCGTCCTCCGAGGGGATGCGCATATCCCGCACCATGGGAGGACCGAGGTATTTCTTGAGATTCATCACGTTTACCACGGTTTTCTCGGGTTCCCTGGTTCCCTTTTCGCCAAGCTCCACCAGGTTCCGGGTAATCTTCCGAGCCAGCTTGGAGAGCTGGCGCTCCAGATTCCGCACTCCCGCCTCCCGGGTATACTCCTGGATAATCCGCTCCAATGCGGGGGTGGAGAGAAGAATCTGCTCCTCCCGAAGGCCGTGTTCGCCGCAGACCTTGGGCCAGAGGTGTTTCTGGGCAATGTGCACCTTTTCCTCCTGAACATATCCGGGAAGATGGATGATTTCCATGCGATCCAGGAGTGCCCTGGGAATGGTATGGGTCACGTTGGCGGTAGTGAGAAAGAGTACCTTGCTGAGATCGAAGGGGATCTCCAGAAAGTGATCCGTAAAGGAGTTGTTCTGCTCGGGATCCAGAACCTCCAGAAGCGCCGCCGCGGGATCCCCCCGAAAATCCGAGCCGATCTTGTCGATTTCATCGAGAAGCATCACCGGATTCCGGGTTCCCCCCTGGCGGATTTTCTGAATAATCCGCCCCGGCAGGGCACCCACGTAGGTACGTCGGTGTCCGCGGATTTCCGCTTCGTCCCTCATGCCTCCCAGGGAGATATTCACGAACTTGCGCCCCAGGGCCCGGGCAATGGAGCGTCCCAGGGATGTCTTTCCCACCCCCGGAGGGCCCACAAAACAGAGCACCTGTCCCCTACCGTCCTTTCCAGCATGCTTGCGCACCGCCAGAAATTCGAGAACCCGCTCCTTTATCTTCTCCATGCCGTAGTGATCTTCTTCGAGCACCTGTTCGGCAGTCTGAATATCCAGCCGATCCCGGGAGCTTTTCTGCCAGGGAAGCTCCACGAGCCAGTCAAGATAGGTTCGCACCACCGTAGCTTCCGCCGACATGGAGGGCATTTTCACCAGCCGGTCGAGCTCCTTGAGTGCCCGTTCCTCCACGGATTTCGGCATTTTCGAGGATTCTATCTTCTTTCGATACTCTCCGATCTCCGGAGGAAGATCTCCCTGACCAAGCTCGTCCTGAATCACCCGAAGCTGTTCCTTGAGATAGTATTCCCTGTTGCTCTTCTCCATCTCCTGGCGCACCCGATCATGGATGTCATGCTCCAGTTCGAGAATTTCTATCTCCGCTAGAAGAAGCTTGAAAAGCTCTTCCAGCCGCAGGAGCGGATCCAGGGTTTCCAGAAGCTTTTGCTTGTCCTGAACCCGCACGAGGAGATGCGAGGCCACGATATCCGCCAATTGGTGAGGATCCTCGATGGAGAGCACGGACATGATGACCTCTCCGGGAATTTTGGGATGCAGCGTGGCATAGCGTTCGAAATGGGCAAGCACGCTCCGGCGAAGAGGTTCCAGAGATGCAGCCTCCTCGTCGTCGAGAGACTCCTCCCCCAGGGGTTCCAGAGACTCCACCAAAGCTTCGAAATGAGTGGCTCCTTGAAAGTACTCCAGGGTTTTCCCTCGGGAAAGGCCCTCCACCAGGGCCTTGGTGGTTCCATCGGGAACCCGTACCATTTGGATAACCTGACAAAGGGTGCCTACGGAATAGAAGTCCTCGGGCCCCGGGTCGTCTGCTCCGAGCTCCTTCTGAGCCACCACGAAGATGGTCTTGTCTCCCAGCATGGCATCTTCCAAAGCTTTGAGAGAACGGGGACGCCCCACGAAGAGAGGAACGATGATCCCCGGAAAGAGCACGAGATCCCTCACGGGAAGTACGGGAATCCTGAGAACCCCCTCCCGCTGCTCCATTTAGGCGACCTCCTTTTCGTCATCATTATCCGTACCGTCTTCGTAGTGATAGATGGTTCCCGAACGATCCTCCACGTACGATTCGGTAATGCGGATCTTCTTGGGCCGCCGGCTCTCGGAAGGAACCTCGTAGAGGATGTCCAGCATGAGGGATTCCATGATGGAGCGCAGCCCCCGGGCTCCGGTCTTTCGCTCCGCCGCAAGCTTCGCCACCTTGGCCAGGGCCTTGTCGGAAAATTCCAGAGGAATGTTTTCGAGTTCCAGGGTCTTCTGATACTGCTTCACCAGGGCATTTTTCGGCTCCGTGAGAATACGCACCAGGGCCTCTTCGCTCAATCCTTCCAGAGAGGTAATAACCGGAAGCCTCCCCACGAATTCGGGAATGAAACCAAAAGACATGAGATCGTCGGGCTGAACGTACTGGAGCATTTCATAAGCGTCTCCCCGATTGTGGCTGAAGACCTGGCCTCCGAAACCGATGGTTTTCTTGTTGACTCTCCTGGCGATGACATCCTCCAGCCCCTCGAAGGATCCGCCGCAGATGAAAAGGATATGTTCCGTGTTCACCTGAATGAAATCCTGATGCGGATGTTTGCGCCCTCCCTTGGGAGGCACGTTCGCCACGGTGCCTTCGAGAATTCGGAGCAGTGCCTGCTGCACCCCTTCTCCGGAGACGTCCCGGGTGATGGAGACCGATTCGGACTTGCGGCACACCTTATCCAGCTCGTCGAGGTAGATAATGCCCCGTTCCGCAGCCTGTACATCTCCTCCCGCCGCCTGAAGGAGCCGAACGAGGATATTCTCCACATCTTCTCCCACATACCCCGCTTCGGTAAGCGTAGTGGCATCCGCCATGGCAAAGGGAACGTCAAGAAGCCTTGCCAGGGTCTGGGCGAGAAGCGTTTTTCCCGATCCCGTGGGGCCTATCAGGAGCACGTTGCTCTTCTGGAGCTCCACATCGGAATCCTCCGCCAGATCCTTTTGCTGAATCCGCTGAAAATGGTTGTATACCGCCACGGAAAGAACCCGTTTGGCCTGTTCCTGACCGATGACGTACTGATCCAAAAATTCCTTGATGGCCTTGGGCTTGGGAGTCTCCTTGGGCTCGGAAGAGCCTTCCCGAGTCTTGGTAAACCCATCCTCCGGGGCATTTTCGCTTTCAAGAATCATATCGCACAGATGTACACACTCGTTACAGATGTACACTCCGGGGCCAGCGATAATTTTTTGCACCTCTTTCTGGCTCTTGCCGCAAAAAGAACAGCGAATGCCATTTCTCTGTTTTCCGTTTTTATTATCGCCCTCAAAATTAAACAACGACATTTCCTCCTTATAGTCCGACAAGCCGTTTTCCCGGCGGAACGGGACATGCTTTTTCAAAGGATTTCCCTGCCCCGGAACACGGCAGATTTTCGATGGGAAGATTTTTCCGACACCGCGGCACTACCTTCGTAACCGGACGATCATACCCGATTTTTTGAAATATAACAAACGAGGGAGCCTGGGCTCCCCCGCTTGAAATTCTTTCCGTCGCAAATCCTAACGCTTTTCGATGACCTTGTCGATGAGACCGTAGCGTACCGCCTCTTCTGCGGACATGAAGTTGTCCCTATCGGTATCTTTGAGGATCTTCTTGATGTCCTTCCCGGTATGATGAGCAAGGATGGCGTTCAAGGTCTCCCGGCAGCGAAGAATTTCTTTGGCCTGAATTTCGATGTCCGTGGCCTGCCCCTGGGCTCCCCCGTGGGGCTGGTGGATCATGATGCGCGCGTAGGGAAGAGCGAATCTTTTTCCTGGAGCTCCCGCAGCAAGGAGGGCCGCCCCCATGCTCGCCGCCTGGCCCACGCAGATGGTGGAAACCGGGCACTTCACGTACTGCATGGTGTCGTAAATAGCCAAACCTGCGGTGATGACTCCCCCGGGGCTGTTGATGTAGAGGTGCACATCTTTATCGGGATCCTCGCTCTCCAGGAAAAGGAGCTGGGCTACTACGAGATTCGCTATGTGGTCGTCCACCTCATCCCCGAGAAAGATGATTCGATCCTTGAGGAGCCTGCTGTAGATGTCGTAGGATCGCTCGCCCCGCCCGGTCTGTTCGATTACATAGGGTACCAGCATGATGGTTTCCTCCTTCGCAAACTCCGAACCTTCCCGAATTCGGGGAGGATTTACTCCGTCTCTTCCGAAACTTCCTCGGATTTTTCGGGAAGCTCCACCGTTACGTCCTTGATCTTCACCTGGGAGATAAGATGATCCACGGATTTGCGGAACTGGACTCTCCCCACGGTTTCTCCGAGGAGATCCCGGTTCGATTTATGCAGTTCGTATACCTGCTTGAGGGGCATTCCCGTGGTCATGGCAATGCGGCGAATCTCCATCTCCACATCTTCGTTCTTGATTTCCAGCTCGAGATCCTCTCCGAGAATCTCGAAGGCGAACCGGGTGCGCACATCCCGCTCGGCCCGCTCGCGAAGCTTTGCCTCGTACTCTTCCATTCCCAGCCCCTGGGCTTCGAGATATTCAGGAAGAGTCTGTTTGTACTGACGCTGGATCTTCGCGGCTTCTCCGTTTTTGAGATTCTGATACTGCCGCTCCACCTCGCGCTCCGGAAGGAGCTCCACCTCGGTGGCATCTACAAAGACATGAACTGCGTTATTCCGGGCGATTTCCTCCGCCTGGGAAGCCACATCCTCCTCCAGGCGCTTCTTGAGAAACTCCCGGAACTCCTCCTCGTTGGCGGCACTTTCGGCGCCTGCCTTGGCGAAAAGCTCCCGGTTCAGCTCGGGAAGCTTTTCCTCCTTTACCTGCTGCACCGTTATGGCATAGCGAGCGGTCTTTCCCGCATACCGGGCATCCTCATGATCTTCGGGAATGGGAATATCCACGGCAACCTCGTCACCCTTTTTCTTTCCGGAGAGAGCCGTTTTGATCTCCTCCCGAAGCTCCGGAGCCCAGAGAGCGATGGGAACATTCTCCTGCCGCTCCGTCTCCTCTTCATCCACGGTTATGATGTAATTCACATCCACCACGTTGTTCTCCTGAGCCTCCCGGGCGTCGTCCTCCAGAGGAATCCACTCCGCATGCTGATGCAGGATCTTTTTGAGGGTTTCCTCCACTGCCTCCTCGGTCACGGGAAAAACCGGGCGCTCCACCTCGAGGGATTCGAGATCCGGAAGAGTTATCTCGGGACGGCTGTGCAGAGTGAGCTTGAAAATGAAGGGCTCTCCCTCTTCGGCCTTTTCCACATCGATTTTGGGATCTTCCAAGAGCACCACCCCGTATTCCTCCACCACGCCCTTCACGGTTTCCGGAATGATCTCTTCTATGGCATGATCAAGGATGGCTTTTTTACCCACATACATTTCAAGGACATGCCGAGGAACCCGCCCTTTCCGGAATCCTTTGATGCTGGCCTGCTGAGAAAGCTCCCGAACAGCGGTCTGCACCGCCCCGGCAAATTCCTGAGCATCTTTCTCGACCCGAAGGACGAGGACATTTTTTTCCTGGGAGAGAACTTCCGAACGCATGTGAACAGCCTCCTTATTGAGCTACGATACCTGTACAAAGGCAAATTTTCTTGGCATCTTCCTATTATTCTGGTTTTCCCCGCACTTTCGAAAAGAATTTCGAGGAAAACCTCGTTTTCCGAAAAAATCTTCACTACTTTTCCAAAATCCTCGACGCATAATAACATAAAAAAGCCTCGATGGGACACCATCGAGGCAGATACGCAATAATTCGCCCGTTATTTCCTCTTGGTGCGAGAGGGGGGACTCGAACCCCCACGCTAGGAGCATAGGAACCTAAATCCTACGTGTCTACCAATTCCACCACTCTCGCGCTTCCGTATTTTCCCGGAAAACCCCTCGAATCTGTTAAAGAAAAATACGTGGTGGATCGTATAGGAATCGAACCTATAACCCCCTGATTAAGAGTCAGGTGCTCTGCCAGTTGAGCTAACGATCCACGTAGACCCCCGAAGATGCCGGGATAACAACAGACAAAAAAACTGGTGGATCGTATAGGAATCGAACCTATAACCCCCTGATTAAGAGTCAGGTGCTCTGCCAGTTGAGCTAACGATCCACCATAAAGCTATGGGGTGAACGAGGGGACTTGAACCCCCAGCCTCTGGAGCCACAGTCCAGCGCTCTAACCAATTGAGCTACGCTCACCATCCACAAACCTTATCTTTCATGGCGCGCCTGAGAGGAGTCGAACCCCTGACCTACGGATTAGAAGTCCGTTGCTCTATCCAGCTGAGCTACAGGCGCGTATTTTGTAAATGTTCGGATACAAATGGAGCGGGAGACGGGATTCGAACCCGCGACCTACGGCTTGGAAGGCCGTTGCTCTAGCCAGCTGAGCTACTCCCGCATTACAAAACATCAATTTTGGTCGGGGTGAAAGGATTCGAACCTTCGACCCCCTGCTCCCAAAGCAGGTGCGCTAACCAAACTGCGCTACACCCCGATACCTGACCTGCACTGTGGAGCTTTTATTATACCAAAATTCTGGTGGAGCTGGGGGGATTCGAACCCCCGACCTATTCCTTGCGAAGGAATCGCGCTCCCTCTGCGCCACAGCCCCATCGCATAACGGCGACCATTTTAGTCAGGGAACCAAGTATTGTCAAGAGGCAAAGTCCGTGTTAGTCTCCCTCTACCAAACGACATCGAAGGGAGCCTGTTCGTCATGTCCGTAAGCCCGGAGATCATTCCGTTCCTTACTTTTTCCCTCGCCGAAACTTTTTCGCAGCAACCCGGAGCTCCGGGAGATTTTTTCTGGGGGGACTCCTGGCTTGCCCTGGGGTTTCGCAAGGGAAGTCTCGCCCAAAGGGCTCTCTTCTTCTGCTGGGATCCTCTTTACTACTGCTGCACCCTGGCCCCGGAAAGAGATGTCCGGGCCCTTCTGGAACAGCGGGCCGTTGCGCTTCCCATAGGACATGCCGTAAAGGCCCACCTTTCGGGAGCCCGCATTACCCGGGTGGAGCAGCTTTATCAGGACAGAGTCCTGCGATGCACCTTCGAAAAGCTTCTCGGGGCAGGGTTCGTACAAAAAAAATACCTTCTCCTGGAGCTCACGGGGCGTTACAGCAACTGTATTCTTCTGGATGAAGACGAAACAGTCCTCGAAACGGCCAAACACATTCATCCCGGAGATAACAGCTATCGCCACATTCTTCCGGGGCACCCCTACTCCCCTCCCCCTCCGGGGAACTTCCTTCCCCTCCGGGAGGTGGCGGAAGCGCTGGAAAAAGAGGACACCGAACCTCTTCGAAGAGCCCGGGGACTCGGAAAATCCCTTATCGAGCACATACTGGGCCATTATTCCCGCCTCTCTCCCCGGAATTGGGGAGAGAAACTCCGAAAAATGGAAGCCCTTTCCGAAGAGCCCCTTCTTCTTCAGGAAATCCCGGGGGGAGAGCTGACGGTGTTTCCCGAGCCTCTTCCGGAAGCCCGGGAAATACCGAAGGAGGAGCTTTTTTCGCGGCTCTGGGAAATGTCGGGAAGAGAGCTTCTTCGCCGCTGCATGGAGAAAAAGAGGGGAACCCTTTCCAGGGAGCTTCGCCAGAATCTCAAGAGAACCCGTCATAAGATCCGGGGAATGGAGCAGCGCTTAGCCAGAGCGGAGGGGGCGGATCTCTGGAAAAAGAAGGGACAGCTTCTTCTGGGATCTCCCGGGGCAATCCCCCGGGGAGCTTCGGTAATAGAGATGGAGGATTGGGAAAATCCCGGCACTTTCATTTCGGTGGAGATGGAGGCCTCCCTGGGAGCGGCAGCCAATGCGGAGCGCTACTTCCAGAAGTACAAAAAAGCCCGGGGAAGCGTGGAAGAATCCCGAAAAACCCTGGAAAGCCTCTACCAGCAAGAAGAAGAGGAGGATACTCTTCTCTCGCTGCTCGAATCCTGCGAAAACCTGGAGGAGCTCCAGGCCTTCGAGGCGGAAGCTCCGGTACAGAAAAGCCTGAAGAAAAAAGGTGCACCGAACAAGAGAACGGGAGACGCTCCTTCCCGCCCCTATCTTGAGTTGGATCTCCCCTCTCTGAGAGGGCATATCTACGTGGGCATGAATACCCGGGGAAACCGCCGGGTCACCTTCGACATCGCCACCTCGGGGGATCTCTGGTTCCATGCTCAGAAAATCCCTGGAGCCCATGTAATTCTCCGCTCTACCCGATCGGAACATCACCCGCAAGCCATTGCCCTGGCAGCTTCCCTGGCGGCGTTCTACTCCAAGGGAAAGAACAGCTTGGCCCTTCCGGTGGACTATGCTCCGGTACAGCACGTGAAACACATTCCCGGCAAGGGAATAGCCCACGTACGCTATGCCAACTTCGCCACTCTCCGGATAGAGCCCAAATCACTCAAGACTGCCGCCGCAGAATCTCTACAAGCTCCGGATCCAGGGGAGCCCGAAAAGACATAGTTTCCCCCGTCCGGGGATGCTCGAAAACCAGCTTCCAGGCATGGAGAAAGATGCGCTCTTCCCGGGGTGCATTGTGCCCGTACAGATCGTCTCCCCAGAGCGGATATCCAAGATACGCCGCATGAACCCGAATCTGATGGGTCCGCCCTGTATGAATGACGCAGCGAAGAAGAGTGCTCTTTTCGTATCTGCGAAGAACGAAGAAATCCGTTTGGGCGGGGCGCCCTTCGCGAACCACGGCCATGCAGATCCGATGATGAGGGTGCCTCCCGATGGGAAGATCCACCACGTGTTCTCCCCAGGGAACGCACCCCGGAACGAGGGCCAGATACTCTTTCGAGACCCGGCGTTCCCGAAAGGAGCGGCTCAGCCGATCATGAGCCCACATGTTTCGGGCCACCACCATAAGCCCCGAGGTTCCCCGATCCAGACGGTGCACGATCCCCGGTCGCTTCTGACCGTTAATTTCACCGATATCGGGATATCGATGGAGCAGCCCGTGGACCAGAGTGCCCTCCCAGTTCCCGGGAGCCGGATGCACCACCACCCCCGAGGGCTTATGGAGCACGATACAGTCCTCATCCTCATGGAGCACCTGAAAATCCACTTCTTCGGGCAAAATCTCCAGATTTTCCGCAGGGGGGAGATCCACGGAAACCTCCGTGCCGGGAAGACACTTCACCGAAGGCTTGACGGCACAGAAAGGATCGAGAGAAACCGCTCCCTTGCGTATGATCTTGGTGGCATAGGAGCGAGAAATGCCCACCGCCCTCGCCACCAGGGAGTCCAGTCGTTCCGGATCTCCCTGCCATCGGAAAACCAGTCTTTTTCCTCCCCCGGGAAGCTCTTCGTTCTCTAGCCAAATCAGGGACTCCCTCAGATTTTCCACCATATTCCTCCGTTGTTCCCCCCTGCCATGGGGCGTTTATTCACGAAAAACCAGGAGAGCCGAAAAATTTCCAGCTCTCCTGGGATACATGACATTTCCGGCCTGTTTTTATTTTTTCTCAAGAACCCCGGATCTTCAAAAAACCTCCGAGGCTCTTCCGGCTTGCAAAAAAGGGTTTCTTACGCCTCCAGGGATTCCATTACCCGGGCACACCGGGGACACAGACCTTCTTCTCCCCGAGGGTCTTCGGTGTACTTCCAGCACCGGGGGCACTTACTCCCTCCGGCGGGAGCCACGGAGATGATAAGTCCCGTCTCGTCGTCCTGGTGGACGAGAACGCCTTCGCCTTCGAGAGGCGAGGAGGACCAGCGGGAGATGATGCACAATTCCTCCCAGAAGTCCGCACCGTAATGTTCGAGGAGTTCCGCATACTCTCCCGAGGGCTTCACGTATACCGCCGCCTCCAGGGAGTGCCCCAGGGATCCTCCGCTCCGGGCCTTTTCGAGAGCCCGGCTTACTCCCTGGCGAAGCTCCAGAAGAGCCTCCCACTTCTTGAGGAGCTCCGGATCCACCACGTGGGTTTTCACTTCGGGCCAGAGGGAGAGAAAGACGCTCTCTTCGAGTTTCGGATCCAGAGTGCGCATCTCCTGCCAGATTTCCTCGGCGGTAAAGCTCAGAATGGGTGCAAGAATCTTGGTAAGCCCCAGAAGCAGTTCCCAGATTACCGTTTGGGCACTCCGACGCTGTACGTCCTCGGCCCCATCCACATAAAGCCGGTCTTTGGCGGTATCCAGAAGAATGGAGCTCACCTCGTTAACGCAAAACTGATGCAGCACAAAGGTGGGCACGTGGAACTCGTAGTCCTCGAACCCCCGGGTGGCCTTCTCCAGTACCTGCTGAAGGCGCATGTAAATCCAGCGATCCAGCTCCGTGAGCTTATCCAGAGGAACTCCATGTTCCGAAGGATTGAAATCTCCGAGGTTCCCCAGAAGGAATCGGGCGGTGTTGCGGATCCGCCGGTACATCTCCACCAGATTGGCAATGATGGTTTTGGAGATGCGCACATCATTGCGATAGTCCGTGGAGGCCACCCAGAGCCGGAGGATATCCGCTCCGTAGGCATCGATAATTTCCTGGGGAGCGATGACGTTCCCCAGGGATTTGGACATTTTCCGGCCATCTCCGTCCACGATGAATCCATGGGTAAGCACCGCCTTGTAAGGTGCCCGGTCTTTCACCGCCACCGAGGTGAGAAGGGATGTCTGGAACCATCCCCGATGCTGATCGCTTCCTTCCAAATAGAGGTCCGCGGGCCAGCGAAGATCCTTCCGGGTCTCCAGCACCCCCACGTGGCTGATGCCGGAATCGAACCACACGTCCATAATATCCCGGTCCTTGGCGAGATGGGTTCCGCTGCACTTGGGACAGAAGGCGAGATCTCCCAGAAGCTCTTCGGGAGAAGCGGTCCACCAGAAGTTGCTTCCGTGGCTGCGCACCTGCTCCTGCACCTTCCGGACCCGATCCCCCGTAAGCACCAGGGAGCCGCAGTCCTGGCAGTAGAAGGCGGGGATGGGAATTCCCCAGATGCGCTGCCGGCTGATGCACCAATCCGAACGCTCCCGCACCATGTTGGAGATTCGGTCCTTACCCCATCCGGGAATCCACTGTACGTTGTCGATCTCCTCCAGAGCCTTTTCCCGGAAGGCCTCCACCGAGACGAACCACTGTTCGGTGGAGCGGAAAATCACGGGTTTTTTGCAGCGCCAGCAGTGAGGATAGGAATGGCTGATACTCTGGCTTCGCAGAAGGGCACCACTCTTTTCGAGGGTCTCCAGAACCACCTTGGAGCCGTCATGGATGGAAAGGTTCGCCACCAGAGGAGTGCCGGGCTTGAAGACTCCCTTGTCATCCACGGGATTGTACACCTCCAGGCCATAGCGAATTCCCGTTTCGAAGTCTTCCACTCCATGCCCCGGAGCGGTGTGCACGCATCCCGTACCCTGATCCAGAATGACGTAATCCGCCAGAACCAGAGGGACGATCCTTTCGGAAATAAAGGGATGCCGGGCCTTGGCATGCTCAGCATGGCGTCCCGGAAAGGTTTTCAGTATGGAAGAAACCGAAAGCCCCGTTTCCTTGCAGAAAGAATCCAGGAGCTCCTTGGCCACCAGGAACTTTCGGCGGTCTTCCACCTGGACGATCACATATTCATAGGCGGGATGCAAAGCCACCGCCATGCTGGCGGGCAAGGTCCAGGGAGTGGTGGTCCAGATCACCACGAAAAGATCTTCGTAATCCTCCTTTTCCAGACCCTTCACCCCCTCCAGGAGAGGATAGGCCACAAAGATGGAGGGAGATTTCTCATCCTCGTATTCGATCTCCGCCGTGGCGAGGGCGGTCTGGCAATCGATGCACCAGTAGACGGGCTTATGCCCCTTGTAGACCAGTCCCCGATCCACCATATCCGCGAAAACTCCCAGCTGAGCCGCCTCATACTCGGGCTTGAAGGTGATGTAGGGATTCTCCCAATCTCCCAAACCTCCGAGACGGCGGAACTCTCCCCGCTGAACGTCGATAAACTTTTCCGCATAGGCCTGACAACGCTCCCGGAGTTCCTCGGGGGGAACGTCTTCCTTGTGTTTTCCCTCTTCCTTGAGCACCCGAAGCTCTATGGGAAGGCCGTGGGTATCCCATCCCGGAACGTAGGGAGACCGATATCCCCGCATCCATTTATACTTGGGAATAAAATCCTTGAGAATTTTATTGAAAGCCGTGCCGATATGAATATGTCCGTTCGCATAGGGAGGGCCGTCATGAAGGATAAAAAGCTCTCCCTCGGTACGCTGCGTCAACTTTCCGTAGATTTCCCGCTCCTCCCAGAATGCAAGAAATTCGGGTTCCCGTTTCGCAAGGTTCGCTCGCATAGGAAATCCCGTTTTCGGCAAATTCAGGGTGTTTTTGTAGTCCTTTGCCATGCTCTATCTCCTCCAGTTCATCAATACGGCCCTGCCGCTCCATCAGGAAGGAGCGGCAGAAAAGTACTGTCTAGTATAGTACAAAATGTGAGATTTCAAAGAACAGGGGAGAGAAAATTCTCTTTTCTCTCCCCTGAAAAATTCCTGCAACATGGCGCCTTTCTCCCGGACACTGACAGCATATTCCAGGAGCTGCGCAGAGGTTTCTAGATTACTGAGCTCTTCTTAGACCTGGGGAGAAAGGGTTTTCTTCTCCCGGAAACTCTGCACCACGTGCAGCAGAATGAGAACCCCCAGCCCCGTAGCGTCGGAAACCACGCCGGGCACGAGAAGCCCCAGGGCTCCTCCCATGGCAATGATCCGGAGCCAGAAAGGCATGGAAATCTTGTAGAAGCCCACGGTACTCATGCCAAGGAGGAACACCCCCATGAGGGCGGTCATCAGAGCCATGGCATACCGGAAGGGTACCATTTCGGCAAAAACCAGTCCTCCCACGCAGAGCACCGCGATTCCCGCAATAACAGCTCCCACGGTACGGGATCGGGAAGATTTTTCCTTGTTCATCGCCGTAAGGATCGCAAGGCCGAAAACGATGATCGCCAGAATGGTGAAGAAGGCTCCCTTGAGAGAGACTCCTACCAGCACCAGCATGGGATTGAATACGTAGATATAAGGCACCAAGAAGCCCGCCAGGGCCAGCTTCACCGCAGTCATACCCGTTCTCATGGGATCATCCCCGGCAATACCCGCTCCCGCATAGGCAGCCAAAGCCACGGGAGGGCTGAGATCCGCCGCGATACCGAAGTAAAGCACGAACATGTAGGCCGCCATGGGAGGCACCCCCAGCTTGAAGAGTGCCGGGGCCGCCATGGTGCTGGTGACGATGAAGTTCGCCGTGGTGGGAAGTCCCGCTCCGAGGAGGATGCAAGCCACCATGGTGAGAAGCAGCGTAGGAAGCATGAGTCCTCCGGCAATTTTCACGATGGCGTTGGCAATGGAAAGCCCCAGCCCCGTAAGAGTGGCGGTACCCACCACGATTCCCACGGTGGCACAGGCACAGGCCACGCCGAGAGCTCCCCGGGCTCCTCCGTCGAGAGCGCTGATGAACTTCTGGGGAGTAAGGCGGGTCTCCTTGCGGAAATAGGACACCGCCATGGTAATCACGATGCCGTTAAAGGCCGCCTTGAGAGGCGTAAATCCTGCAATGAGGAAGTAAATAATCCCGAAAAGAGGGATCAGCAGATGTCCCCGGTCCCTGAGAAGGGGAACGATCAAGGGAAGCCGCTCCCGGGGAAGCCCCTTGAGACCGAGCCGGGTGGCCTCGAAGTGCACCTGCACCAACACTGCGAAATAGTAGAGCAAAGCGGGAACGATGGCCGCAGCCGCTACCTGAAGATAGGGAACCTCCATCATGGTAGCCATGATAAAGGCTGCGGCTCCCATGACGGGAGGCATGATCTGGCCTCCCGTGGACGCCACGGCTTCCACGGCTCCTGCAAAGTGCGGTTTATACCCCACGCTCTTCATAAGAGGAATGGTAAACATTCCGGTGGTGCAGACGTTGGCCACGGAAGAACCCGAGATGGAGCCCATAAGCCCCGAGCTCAGCACCGCCACCTTGGCGGGGCCTCCCGTGGAATGTCCCGCCAGAGCCATGGCAAGGTCGATGATGAACCGTCCCATGCCGGTCTGTTCGAGAAAGGTTCCGAAGAGGATGAACATAAACACGAAGGTGGAGGAAACCGCCAGAGGGGTTCCGAATATTCCCTCGGTGCCCATGTACATATGGTTGATGATCCGGGATACCGTATATCCCCGGTGAGCAAAGAGCCCGGGGAAATGCCGACCGAAATAGCAGTAGAGCAGAAAACATATGGCGATGATGGGAAGTACGGGATTGGAAACCCGTCTCGTGGCCTCCAGAATGAGGGCTATACCTATAACGCCCACCACAAGATCCTGAGAGGAGGGGAGACCGGGACGCGTGATAAGCTGGTCGAAATAGATCACATGGTAAAAGACGCAGTAGAAGGCGATGCCCGCAAGCACGAAATCGTACCAGGGAATTTTGGTCATGGACGATTTTTTGAATCCCGGATACAGGAAAAAGACGAGCACCAGCACGAGCGCGAGGTGCACCGACCGCTGTTTCAGGGCGTTCAGAAGGCCGAACCCTGCAGTATAAAGGTGAAAGAGAGAAAGTCCTACCGCAATGAGAAGCACCAGTTTGGCGCTCCACCCTATAAGCTGACGGAACCGGGCCTCCGTATCGAACTGGCGGCGCAGTTCGTCGAGATCGATCTGACTCTCTCCCTGGGGCTGCGCTATTGGTTCTTCATGGTTTTTCTGCATTTCCTCAGTCATAATTTCCCCCCGCTTATGATCTCACTTCTTTCGAAATCTCGAACATCCCTATCTGAAATTCCCCGGTTCTGTAACTCCCAAGGAAACTTCAAACCGTCTACGCCACGTTCAAAAGCATCACTCCTCTATCAAGGTCGATACGGAAGACCTCAAAACCGCCATAAGCAGCGGGGCCTCCTCGATTCGTAACGTCAAGGGTTTTTCCGGAAAAAGACGAAAAAGGTTCCAGGAGCCGTTTCCGGGAAGCTCCAACTGGTTTCGTCCGAATTCTTCGGTACCCACCCGAAGGGAGATGGAAGAAAACCACGCACCACCCCCTCGAAAATACATCCACGAGGAATCCTGGAAAAAGGTTCCTCCGGGGCGCTTCGAAAAGGGAAGTCCCGCATTGTGGGAGCGCACCCGTTCCTCCCACTGCCACAAGGTTCCGTGGGATGGATAGTATTCGTCCTCCACCGGAGTTCTCTCCACCGAATGGATATACCGGGTTATAACGGGATCCGAAAGAACGAGAAGGGTCATGAAAAGGGGGCGTTCCTCCCGCCGCCGCTCTTCCAGCACAAGCATCGGCACCGGAGCGCAGCAAAGAAAAAGCACTCCCGAAAGGAGAAATATGTGCATCCCCCTCGAAAAAAGCTTTTTTCCGTTCCCTCTCATGACAGCGCACTCATGATTTTTCCGGGCTCCTTCACGAAAAATCTTCCCCTTTCCCAAACAGGGAAATGAAAAGGCCGGAAACACGTCTTTTCAAAAAATTCGTCTTCTCCGGAAATCGTTTCCCCCATAATAGTGCTAGATTTTCAAAACCGGAAGAACCAGTTCTTTCACAAAGAGTTTTTTTCGATTTTCCCGTCTTCCCCAAGTTTTTTCTCCGGCCCACACTCCAGCAGGCCCCCGCACCGGGGCAGGGGAAGAGCTCTGGGGTAAATAATCCGAACAACCCTCTCGGGTATTCAAAAAACTCTTTCCGGAAGGAGGAGGGAGTCGCTGAATCGCCTTGCTGCGGAAGATACTACGGCAAAGAAGCACGGAGGTTCAGCACAAAAAAAGAGATTTTGCACATTTGGTGCTTAAACCAACTGAAGAAGGGTACACTACCCTTCAGTAAAGTGTCAACCAAAAAAGTTTTTTTTCGCATACGAAAAATCTCTTGGAGGAAAAAGCCTCTATACCCAGAAAATACAACCTTTTCCGACATTTGGGGCACACGTCGTCAGCCTTGGAACAACGGGGACTCCGCTTCTCGGATAGGAAGAGATCCGGGAACATCTCCGGACACACCCGCCCATGGTTTCCCGAGGAAAGAATTCCTGCAAAAGAAGAGAGACGTATGGCATTCGTGAGGAAAACCCCGAACAGTCCATTGAAGTATGTCTACATCCGAAAGAACCTTCCGGCCCTTTTTGTCGTACAATGAGGGGATAGACAACTTCTGAAAGGAGCGAACTTCTTCGTGCCAATCCTGCAATCTTCCCCGGATACACCTCCGGCGACGCCGACAAAGAGGCAGGCTTTCCGACGAGGGGGAATATCGGTACTCCCCATTCTTCTGGGAGTCTTTCCCTTCTCCCTGGTTCTCGGCTTCGCCATGAAAGAGAGCGGCCTCTCGCCTCTGCAAAGCGCCTCCTTCGCCGCATCGGTTCTGGCAGGAACCGCCCAGCTCGCCACGGTGCAGCTTTATGCGGCCGCCACTCCGGGGGTGCTTATCGTGATTACCGCCCTGGTAATCAACCTGCGCTACGCCATGTACGGCCTTTCCATGGAACCCCTGGTGCGGCATACATCCATTCCCGTCAGGATCTTCTACGCCTATATCATGTCCGATCAATCCTACGCCTTCACCATGGCCGAAGCGGAGGAGCACCCCGGACATCCGCACATAACCTCCTTCTTTCTCGGAGCATCTCTGGTGCTCTATGTCTTCTGGCAGGGAGGCATCGCCCTGGGATATCTTCTCGGAAGCGTCATCCCCTCCTGGCTTCCCCTGGACTTTACCATTCCGCTGGTTTTCCTCTCCCTCTTGATGCCTCACCTCAAAGACGGAAAACGCCGTTTCGCTGCGGGAGCCGCCGCCTTGGGAGCCCTGGTAATGGTTCCTCTGCTTCCTCTTCAGACAGGACTTCTTGCAGCCATTCTCACCGGCATGGGGGGGGGCATTCTTTACGAATTCTTCGCCTCCAGAAATCCTCGAAAGAAGGAGACAACCTCATGAAATACTATGCCGTCATTCTCGGAGTGGCCCTGGGAAGCCTCCTCATAAAGAGCATTTTCCTCTGCGGTTTCTCCTCCCGACACCTGCCCGGATGGCTCATGAAAAACCTGGACCTCATTCCTCCCACAGTTCTCGCGGCACTGGTGGCCCCCGCCCTGGTATACGCAAAAACCCCCTCGGGACTGGAGATATACCTTCCGAAGATCCTCGCGGGAGCGGGGGCCTTCGCCGTGGCTCTTTACAGCAGGAACGTGCTCCTTACCATCCTTGGAGGCATGCTGCTTCTGGGGCTCTTTTCCCGGCTTTTTTAAGTGGCTAGGAAAGATCCTTGCAGCTTTTGAGCCCTCCCAAGGATTCCGCCTGACGCACTCCCCGAAGTACCGCCTCCTCCATGGCCCGGGCGGCGAGAAAACCCGCCACGCTGAGATCCGCCTCGAGGGATCCCGTGGAAAGGGCAAAAACCGTATCCCCGTCGAACATGGTGTGAGCGGGACGGATGGTACGGGCATAGCCGTTTTGAGCCATGGAGGCAAGCTTGCACACCTGGCTTTTGGAAAAAGCCGCATTGGTCACCACCACCCCGATGGTGGTATTGCCCGCAAAGGGATTGCCCTTTTTGTTCCAGCAGGACGCCATGGCTTCCTCCGCATCCAGAATGGTACGCATATCCTCATCGAGACATCCCGCCAGAAAGCTCCCTTTTCGGGGGTCCAGAATATTTCCCAGGGGATTCACCGCCACGAGAGCTCCCACCTGAAGTTCTCCAACCTGAAAAGCATAGGCTCCGAGACCGCTTTTCATGGCCCGATCCATGCCGAAAACTTTTCCCAGGGTGGCTCCGGTTCCGGCCCCGACATTCCCCTCTCGGATTTCCCCCTTGGTTGCGTTACAGCAGGCCTTATATCCCATCTCCCTATCCGGCCGCACTCCGGGATCCCCGAAGGCAAGATCGAAGAGCACCGCTCCGCATACGATGGGAACCTTTGCCACCTGTACGTCGAAACCAAACCCCTTTTCTTCGAGGTACGCCATAACTCCCGCTCCCGCATCGAGACCAAAGGCGCTTCCCCCGGCGAGAAAAACCCCGTGCACTTTTTCCACCAGATTCACCGGGTTCAGCAAATCCGTCTCCCTCGTGCCCGGAGCGCCTCCCCGAACATCCACTCCTCCCACGGCTCCTTCGGGACAGAGCACCACGGAAACTCCCGTACAAGCCCGATAATCCTGCTCATGTCCCACTACAATTCCTTCCAACTGGTGAAACGGTATGGATCGCATCTTTCGTCTCCTCCTGAAATGTACAATCTTGCTCTTACAGCTTACCGAAGAAAGCACCAACGTTCCGGAAATTGTACGCACCTTGTCATTGTGACCTGAAAAATCACTCTTTACAAGGGAATTTCAAGGAGAGAAAAAGGTTAAAAAATACGATTCAGGAGAGATCTCTTTCTAAACGGCAGGAGGAGCATGGGAAAACCTGTCTCTTCCTCAAGGATATTCCGTAACAGCACAAGAAAGAACCGCCTAGAGACTCTCCCCACATGCGCAGATATCTCAAGAAATGTTCCTTTTCGGTCCGGATGCCGCTCTACTGTTTTGGGATATTCCCACAATCAGTGCGATGTGATAGAGTGATTTTCGAGTTGCATGGAAAATTTGTGTGAAAAATAAAAACCAGAAATTTCACGCTCGAAAATTCCAGATTCTGCCGCTTCCAAACATTTTTCCTCCTCAAAAAACAAACACTCTCTCACGCAAGAATTTTTCCCTTGAAAACTATTCCATAACAGCTCCCATATTCAAGGAGCTCGCGATCATAGATGTGAAGACATTTCAAAAAGAGGGGGAGAAGAAGATCCCCCACAGGGGTTTTCAAAAAAGGAGATGCGACAGCTCATGCCAAAGAAGTCCGTTCTTTCCCCTCTGCCCCTTATGGCAGCATGTTTTTGTGTATGTGGATGCCTTCTGCTCTCTTTTCCTGCGGAAGCCGTTGATCCGAACATCTGGTACGTCACGCAAAACGGTGGAACGGAAACGAAAGACGGCACTTCCTGGGCTACCGCCTGGGGGGAGGAGGAGTTTTCCGCAGCCATTCAGAGTGCCGATGCAGGTGACGAAATATGGGTGGCGGAGGGAATCTACCGGCCGATTGTTCCCGTAGATGTCGCAGCCATCACCGACGGCGAAAAAGGCGCCACCTTTCAGCTAAGAACGGGAGTAGCCATCTACGGAGGCTTTCGAGGAACCGAAGATAATTGGGATGATCGAGACTGGGAGAACAACGTCACGGTGCTCACGGGAGACCTGGGGTGGGATGACGTTACCGACGCACATGGAGCGGTCGTCAGTGCCGGCAATATCAGCGGAAACAACAGCTACACCGTGGTAACCGGCAGCGGTACGACTGCTTCCGCCGTTCTGGACGGTTTCACCGTCTGCGGAGGAAACAGAGGAACCTTGTATGAAGGCTTCTGTCATGGAGGAGGAATGTTCAACCATGGCGGCAGCCCCAGCATAATAAATTGTACATTCTCGGGAAATGCCGCCGCCGCCTACGGCGGGGGGATGTATAACAGAGACAGCGGCAGCCCCACCGTAACCAACTGCATCTTTGCGCGGAATTCCGCCAGCCACGACGGGGGGGGGATGGACAACTGGGAGACCAGCAGCCCCACCGTAACAAACTCCACCTTTGCGGAAAATGCCGCCGACAACGACGGCGGAGGAATATCCAACAGAGATACCAGCAGCCCCACCATAACCAACTGCACCTTTGCGAGAAATACCGCCGCCAGCAGGGGCGGAGGGACATGCAACTGGAATGATAGCAACCCCACGATAACCGCCTGCACTTTTTCAGAAAATGCCACCTACGACGGCGGAGGAATGTGCAACTATACATACAGCAGCCCTGCCGTGATCAACTGCACCTTTGCGGGAAATACCGCCACCATCGCTGGCGGAGGAATGTGCAACTCTAATGCCAGCAGCCCCACCGTGACCAACTGCACCTTTGCGGGAAATGCCGCCGTCTTCCACGGCGGGGGGATGGACAACTCTCTTTACAGCAGCCCCAAAGTGGCGAACTGCACATTTTCGGGAAATTCCTCCAACAACGAAGGCGGGGGGATGTGCAACTTTAATGAGAGCAACCCCACCGTGACCAACTGCATCTTCTGGGGAGACACGCAAGAGGAAATTGATGGCTCCGCCACCGTTACCTACTCCATAGTGCAGGGAGGTTCTGTCTATACAGGTGAAGGCAACGGGAATGGAAATCCTCTTCTCGAACCCCTCCACTACAACGGAGGCGCCACCCGAACCTGCGCCATCCCCGCGAACAGTCCCGCCAGAAATAACGGAAGCTGGGACGCGAACCTTTGGGAAAACATCAGCCTGGACCAGCGGGGAGTCTCCCGGGACATAATCTCTCCCGACATGGGGGCCTACGAGTGCAGTCCGGACCTGAAGATCCTTTCCGTAAACCAGGAAGGCTCCGGAACGGTAACCTGTAATCCCGAGGGAACGCCCTTCGGAAGCTGGGGAAACCAGTGGTGCTACGGCACTGGGTGCCCTTCGGGAGGCCCGCTTTCCCTCGCGACGAATCGTACCGACGGAAGCACTTCCGTCATTCTCACGGAGAGTCCCGACTTTCCTTGGACCTTCACCGAGTGGAGCGGAGACACCTCGGGAACGGAAAATACCGCCACGGTCACCATGGATGAAAACCGGTGGGTGCTTGCAGTCTTCGCGAGACAGTGCGGCATCGCGGCCTCCGCCGATACCGGAGGAACCATAGCCCCCTCAGGAAACGTTACGGTACTTTCCGGCAACGATCAAACCTTCGCCGTCACGCCTCATTCCGGATATTCCATAAAAGATGTAAAGGTGGATGGCTCCTCCATCGGAGCCAAAACCACCTACACCTTCACGAACGTAACGGAGGACCACACCATTGCGGCCTCCTTTGCGGTAAAACCCACCTCGGCTCCGGAACCTACCTCCGTCCCAGAACCTACATCTAGCCCGGATCCCACCGCCACACCTACCCCGACGGCGGACCCCACAGTTACACCCACCTCCACCCCCACCACGATCCCCTTCCCGACTCCCGATCCAGACATCCCTCTGCCGGAAATAACGCTCACCCTCACCCTGGTGGGGGGAGGAAAAATTATCAAGGGGCCCATCGAAATAACTCTCACGGAAGAGCTTCTGAATGCCTTGCTCCTGGGAAATTGGATATCCCAAGAGGATTTTCGGGATCTTCTTGCGGGAGGGTACAACAGTGAAATACTCTCCCTCTTCTCCCTGGCGGCCAAACTCGACGATGGAGCCACGGCGCTCACCCTGGTACTCGAAATAACCGTGGTAACAGGCCTCCCCGAAGGCTATACCTACCGCATCTACCTTTTGGGACGTACCTACGATGAAAGCGGCAACCCCACGGGATTCACCATCCTTGCGGATGGCCCCGAAGACGGTGCGGTCCTGCTGCGCAAAAGGGGCAACTCGGAAACCTGGAAGGTGGAAATCACCGACGGAGGGAACGCGGATGCAAACCTCGAGGAAGGGTATGTAACCGCAGAAATAGGAGGCATCGTGGTGGTCACTCCTGAAACTTCGGAAACGCCTACCCCCTCCGCTTCGGGAAACAAGGGCGGAGGCGGATGTTCCTTTGGTGTGATTCCTGGCATATCGCTTTTCATGCTGCCCTTATTGCTGCTTCTTCGGAGATAGGGGTAACGAATAATAAGGTACACGGAACAACGGGAAAAGAGCCTCCGGCAAGTCAGGGGCTCTTTTCCCGTTGTTCTCGCTTTTGCGAGAACTCCCCGGATGTCTTTAGGCACCGCCATCCTGAAATGTAAAATGTTATTTCTGCGGGTTGTATATGACGTGAGGGTACAACAAAGGCCGCTACTCATGGGCTTCACCTCCCGGACATGGATGTACCAACGAATGTACCAATGTCCTAGAAATTGCTATTGCCCAATGAGCACGGCCTTTAAAGTCAGTATTTACAATGCTTTAGAGGCTATGGCGGAGGCGTGTGGGAATCGAACCCACCGAGGCCGGCTGAACCGACCCCCACCAGGTTTGAAGCCTGGGCGCAGCACCAGCTACGAAGCGCCTCCTCCCGGTCAGAAGCTATTCTACGGGGTTCTCCCTTCTCTGTCCAGATCCTTTTTAATTCCCCCGGCTTTTTTTCGCATGCGATGCAGGGCGTTTTCCACCTTTTTGATGGGCCAATCGAGAAGTTCCGCTGCAAGCTTGGGCGTTCCCGTAGCGAATACCGCATCGAGTACCGCCGTTTCCAAGGGAGAGAGGATTTCTATAAGTACATCGAGAAATTCCCGATCTTCCAGACGCTCCTCCATCGAAGAAGTTTCCTGAGAAAATCTGAGAGCCCGGAGCTTTTCCTCAAGCTTCCGAGGGCGTTCCCGTTTGCGCAGAAAGGAGAGCATGGCGTTCATCATGCAGGTTTTGGCGAAACCTTCGAGATTTCCCCGACGGGGATCGTAGAAAGCAAGCCCCCGATAGAGTCCGATAAGTCCTTCCTGAATCAGGTCGTCCTCCAGATGCTCGTCTCCTCGCCCCAAAATTCTGGCCCTTCGCCGGGCAAAGGGAAGATACGCCGCAAGATACTCCTCCACACGATAGGAATCCGGAAGGGGCTCCGAAGAATTTACCGATCCTTCCTTTCTGGTATCATGGTTCACCATGGATCATCACCTTCGCGCCTCACGGGGCGTTTTTCTCTCATCCCGCCGGAAAGGATGTGCCATCATGCAACACTCCGTTCTTACGGAACTTCTGGGGGAACACCTGGTCCGCTCGGGGCTCTCTCTTTCGGAAAACCAGGCTCGGGATATGGCAGGCCGTTCCGGCCTATCTCTCCGGGAAGTCCATCGAAAAGCCCTGGCAATGTCCTGCGTCCCCCTCCGCTATGCCCGGAACATGGGGATCTTCGGCATTCCGGGGCAGATCAAGCTTCTCGAATCCCGGGTTCTCGTGGTGGGATGCGGAGGGCTGGGAACCTGGGTTATCGAAATCTGCGCCCGGGCGGGAGTGGGAGAACTCCATCTTATGGACGGAGACGTTTTCGAGGAAAGCAATTTAAATCGTCAGCTCTATGCCACCCCCGCCAATCTCGGCAGATCCAAGGCCGAAGAGGCTGCCAAGAGGGTGGCGCTGGTAAACCCCGCCTGCGAAGCCGTTCCCTTTTTCGGCAGGCTTTCCGAAGAGAACGCCCCGGCCCGTCTCTCCGGAATGGATGCGGTGGTCGATGCCCTGGATAACAACTCCAGCCGGCGCATCCTTTTCGAGCATGCCCGCAGAGAGGGGGTGCCGGTCATTCACGGTGCCGTAGGGGGACTGTGGGGGCAGTGCGGCATTCTCTTTCCCGGAGATCCTTCGTTGCTGGATTTTTTCGGCTCCCCCCAAGAGGAGGCTCCCGACCGGGGAGCGGAGATCGAAAAGGGAAATCCTCCCTGCACGGTAGCGTCCATCGGATCTCTTCAGGGAGCATTGCTTCTCAAGCTTCTCACGGAAAAGAAGGTTTACAGGCGACGCTATTGGTGGCTCGATTTCGACGAAGAGCTGGTGGAATTTCTTAAAATCTAGAGACTTTTCGGGAATTTTCCTCCTCCGAAGCTCTGCCCTCGCCAAAAAAGTCGAAAGGGTATGGCTCAGAGCTTTCGCAAAAAGGCCCGGAGAAGTTTTTCCAGAGATGCTGCGGCTTTACCCACTTCTTCCAGCACTTCCTCGTGAGTCAGGGGATTCGAGGTAATGCCTGCGGCGTAGTTGGCCACACAGGAAATGGCGCAGGTGGGGATGTTCATGTGCGACGCCACGAGAGCTTCGGGCACCGTGGACATACCCACCACGTCCGCTCCCAAAACCCGAGCCATGCGAATTTCCGCGGGAGTTTCGAAGGAGGGCCCGGAAAAAGCTATGTACACCCCCCGCTTGAGGGGCACCCCGGTTTCCAGGGAAGCCGCTTCAAGAATTTCGAGAAGCTCTTTGCGGTAGATATTTCCCGCATCCGAAAAACGGGGGCCCCAGCTCTCTTCGTTGGGCCCCATGAGAGGATTCTTCCCCAGAAGATTGATGTGGTCGTAAAGCGCCACCAGATCTCCCGGCAGAAATCCCAGGTTGATTCCTCCGGAAGCGTTGGTAAGCACCAGATTCTGAGCTCCCAAAACGCCGAAAACCCGCACGGGGAAGGTGACCTCTTCCATGGCATATCCCTCGTAGTAATGAGCCCTTCCCTGCATGACGATTACCCGGCGCCCTTCCAGATATCCGCAGACCAGGCGTCCGGAATGCCCCGGAGCCGTGGAAAGGGGCCAATGGGGGATCTCGTGGTAGGGAAAAACCACCGAATTCTCCACGGCTTCCGCCACTCCTCCGAGACCGGAACCAAGGACCATCACCGCCTCGGGGATTTCGGAAAAATTCTTCCGGATAAAGCGGGCCGCTTCCTCCACTTTTTCACGATAGGTCATAGAAACATGCTCCTTTCTGAACATTCGTATTCACAGACACGGCCCGAGGGCAACAAACCGGAGCCTTCATGCATCCACATCTCCGGCTCCTCTCGGATGGCATTGATCATAAACGTTCCGAAGCTCCACATCAAGATGCGTATACTGCTCGGTGGTATTGATGGAGGCGTGTCCCACAATCTCCTGAAGGGTGCGGAGATCCACTCCCCGCCGAAGCAGGTGGGTGGCAAAGGAGTGTCGCAGAATATGGGGATAGAGACGCTTTTCGGGAATCCCCGCAAGCCTCCCCCTCTTGCGAATAATGCGCCAGAGATCCCCCCGCCCCAAAGGATTGCCATGACGCGAAAGGAAGACCTCCGGAACTCCCCGGGGATGCACGCTCTCCCGGGCCTTTTCGATGTACTCCAACACTGCGGTGACCACCCCTCCCAAAAAGGGAACCATGCGCTCCCGGTCACCCTTTCCCCGAACCCGGAGAAGCTTATTTCCCTGGTTGAGATCCTCCAGCCGCACCGAAACGGCTTCGGAAGCCCGGAGGCCGCAGCCGTAACAAAGCTCCAGAATTCCCCGGTCCCGGAGGGCCAGGTATCTATCCCCCTCCCGGCAAGCATCCAGAAGCCGGGCAACCTCGGATTCCGTAAGAATTCGCGGAAGCCGCCGTCCCTTCTTGGGGAGATCGGGCTTCCAGGATCCGCTTTCGATAACCCCCTCATCCACAAGAAAACGGCTCCAGGAGCGCAGTGCCGCCAACCGCCGCTGAATGGTACTCTTTGCCCGCCCCTGGCGATGCATCTCCTGGGAAAAAGCCTGGGCGTACTCCGGAGTCACCGGATAGAGGGGTATTTCCCGACGGTTACAGTAGGCTTCCCAGTTTTCCAGATCTCTTGCGTAGGCATCCAGAGTGTGGAGGCTCATTCCCCGCTCCAGAAGAAGATGATCCAAAAAATTGGCTATCACCGGATTCGACGAGGTTTCTTTCATGTCCAGTCCCCCTCTTTTTTTCGAACCCCATAGCCCGATTCACGAGGTTTTCCCGAAAAAATCGAACAGCTCCTGCCCGCATTCCTCCCAAGATTGCATGAGAGACAAGCTAGCCGGAGCAGAGCATATCCGCCTCCGGAGAAGCATACAGGAAAAACCGGCAAACCTGAAGGCTCGCCGGTTTTTCAACTTTCCTACGTTCTATCGAAGAAAGGCAAAACATCTTTCTCCGGACTTTCTCAGGAAAGGATCGATTCTTTTTCGAGAAGATACCAATAAAGGGCCATGAGGGTTTTTCCATCCCGGATTTCCCGGCCTCGGAGCCCCTTTACCAGGCTCTCCCGATTCCAGAACTCCACCCGGATGGTTTCGTCCTCGTCCCCCTCCAGGGGGGCGGAGAAAAGATCCCGGGCAAAGAAAAGAACGATCTCCTCATCACAGAATCCGGGGGAGGTGTAAAACCGATTTATTTCCGTCATCTCCCGGGCATCCATGCCCACTTCCTCCCGAAGTTCCCGATGGGCCGTCTCCAGGGGATCCTCTCCGGGCTCCACCACTCCCGCGGGAAGCTCCAGCACCGCCTGTCCCACGGGATACCGGTGCTGCCGCACGAAGAGGATTTCCCCCTTTTCGTTTTCCGCAAGAATGCAAACCGCCGGACGGTGTTCCACCACTTCCCGGAGAGACTTCTTTCCCGAGGGAAGCAGTACCGTATCCCGCCGAAGATTCAGTATCTTTCCGGAGTAGATGGTTTCCGTAGAAAGTTGTCGCTCAAAGGCAAAAATAAGAAAACAGCTCCCTACTTTTCGGCAAGCTCACGCCCGAGCCCGAAGGCCTTGACGTTGAGATCCAGAAGGTGGGCCTTTTTCTTGCCAAGTTTTTCCTTGAGCGTATCCAGGCAGACCCCGGAATCCACGAGATCCGTAGCCTCCGCCAGGGCTCCCAGAATAATCACGTTGGCCACCCGATCGTTCCCCAGCTCCTGGGCCTTGCTGTTGGCAGGCACGGGAAGAACCTTTACGTCCTTCCGGGGATTTTCATAACGCACGAGATCCTCGTTGTAGATCAGAACCCCTCCGGGCTTGAGAGCCTTTTCGAACTTCTCCAGGGAAGGCTGGTTCATGATAACGACCACGTCCGCCTCGGTTACCACGGGAGAACCAATCTCCTCGTCGCTGAGCACCACACTGCAATTGGCGGTGCCCCCCCGCATTTCAGGGCCGTAGGAAGGAATCCAGGTAACGTTCCGGCCCTCTCCCATGGCGGTATACGCCACGAGCTGTCCCAGAGTGAGCACTCCCTGGCCGCCGAAACCGGCGGCGATCAAACTGCGGAAAAAGGATGCCATTAGTTCTTCACCTCCTCATGGGGAACCTTTAATTCTCCAAGAGGATAGTAGGGGATCATCTTCTCCTCCACCCAGTCCGCCGCATCCACGGGACGCATACCCCAGTTGGTGGGGCAGGTGGAAAGAAGCTCCACCATGGAGAAGCCCTTGCCGTCGATCTGGGTCTGGAAAGCCTTGCGCACCGCTTCCTTGGCCTTGGCCACATATTTAGGCTTCGCCACACAGGCCCGGGCGATATATCCCGGTGCCGCCAGGGTTGCGAGCATCTCCACCACCCTCATGGGATAGCCGTTCACGCCGGGATCCCTGCCGAAGGGGCAGGTGGTGGCCTTCTGCTCCAGAAGTGTGGTGGGAGCCATCTGTCCCCCCGTCATGCCGTAAATGGCATTGTTGATGAAGATCACCGTAATGTGTTCGCCCCGGTTGGCGGCATGCACGATCTCCGCCATACCGATGGAGGCAAGATCTCCGTCTCCCTGGTAGGTAAAGCCGATCATTTCGGGACGCACCCTCTTGGTCGCCGAGGCCACCGCAGGAGCCCGCCCGTGGGCGGCTTCGTACATATCCGTGTTGATGTAGTTATACAGGAACACCGAGCATCCCACGGGAGCCACTCCGAAGGTACGTTCCTGGATGCCGAGTTCGTCGATCACCTCCGCCACGATACGATGGGCCACTCCGTGGGTACATCCCGGACAGTAGTGGGTTATGACGTCGTACATGGATTTGGGGCGTTCAAAAATTTTGACCTCGCTCATGTCTGTTTCCCCCTATCCTGCAATCTTCCGGATCTGATCCTCGATTTCCTTCACCGAGGGAGCGATGCCGCCGCTTCGTCCGTAGAAGGAAATGGGGATATCCTTGCCAACCCCTATTTTGACATCGTCAATCATCTGCCCCATGCTCATCTCCACCACGAGAATGTTCTTGGTGCTCTTCGGCAACGTCTCGAAGGGAGCGTAGGGGAAGGGGAAGAGGGTGATGGGGCGAATCATTCCTACGGGAACTCCCTCCTTGCGGAGGTTCATGATGGCGGAACGGGCGATACGGGCGGTGGTTCCATAGGCGGCCAGCACGATTTCCGCACCCTCCATCTGATAGCTCTCGTACCGCACTTCGTTCTGGGTCATGGCATGGTATTTTCTCTGGAGCTTCTGGTTATGCTGTTCCAGCTCTTCAGGATCGAGATAGAGGCTCTTCACCAGGGCCCGCTTTCCCCGTTTGCCCATGAATCCCACGGCCCACTCCTCCGCATCCGAGGATTGCGTGGAGGGAGGCTCCTTGAACTCCACCGCCTCCATCATCTGTCCCATAAAACCGTCTCCGAGAATCATGACGGGATTATGATATTTGTCCGCCAGGTCGAAGGCGAGCATGGTAAGATCCACGCCTTCCTGAAGGGTGCTCGGAGCGAGTACGAGAAGGCGGTAATCCCCGTGGCCGCCTCCCCGGGTAGCCTGAAAATAGTCGGACTGGGCGGGGAGAATGCCCCCCAGCCCGGGACCGCCCCGGACGATATTCATGATGACACAGGGAAGTTCAGCTCCCGCGACATAGCTGATCCCTTCGGACATCAGTGAAATTCCGGGGCTCGAGGAGGATGTCATCACTCGCTTCCCCGTACCGGCACCCCCGAAAACCATATTGATGGAAGCCACTTCGCTCTCCGCCTGAAGATAGACCCCGCCTATTTCGGGAAGGCGGCGAGACATGTATTCGGGGATTTCGTTCTGGGGGGTAATGGGATAACCGAAGAAGTACTTGCACCCCGCACGAACGGCGGCCTCCGCCAATGCCTCGTTACCTTTCATTAACATACGTTCTGCCACGATGATTTCACCTCCTTAATCGTCGTTACGGTAGACTTCGATGGCCACGTCAGGACAGGTCTTTGCGCACATGGCACAGGCAATGCACCCTTCCTTGAATTGCTCCACCGGTCGAAATCCACGATTGTTGATTCGGTCTGATATGCGGAGCACCTTTACCGGACAGGCAGCCACACAAAGCCCGCAGCTTTTGCACCTGTCTTCGAGTACTGCGATACGACCTTTAGCCATTCACCACACCTCTTTCCCAAGGTAAAAGAATTGTACGACGCAAAGGCCAGAGAGGAACCCCCTCCAGCTCTTCTGCACAATCAAAAGATTGGCGCCACAAATCTCTCTCCACCGCCGCACAGAGCAACGGTATATGCAAGCGCTTCGAGGCTTCTCGGCAAAGAGAAATTCCTTGAAGCACATCCTCTCTTCGGGTTTCTTTCATGAAATGAGTGTTACTTATAAGGGCGGTAATCGAAAGCTGGGCCACCTGAGCCAGCCGATCTGAAAGGGTACAGAGGGCATCCACCGAAGATGCCAGAGGGCGGGAAGCGTTGACCACCAGTAGAAGAGCATATCCTGCTGCACGAATCTCCGGAGCGAACTGGGTAAGCGCCATGGCTCCCCGTTCGTTTCCTCCTACATCGAGGAAAAGCCGCCCATCTCCCGCTATGGCCCTCCCTACGGAGGGGGAAAGGGCGGGGATGTCTCCCCAGCGGGTGGACTTGGGAGGATGGATTACGGAAAATCCTTCGTCCTCAAGAATCTCCGTAATTTCACGAACCGAGAAATAGGGGTTGATAATGTCGATATCCGCCAGGGTTGCCTTCTCCCCGGCAAACATGAAGGTTCGAGCAAGATTGATAAGGCATTCGGACTTTCCCGATCCCAGGGCACCTACCACGCCGATGATGCGCCGGGCAAGGAGATCCGGAAAACACCTCTCCATAATGCCATCCAGATCAAGGTCACTTTCCAAACAATACATCCTCCTTTATGCGCGCTCCCCGAGCCCAGGAAGCCGCATCCTGACGTCCTTTTCCCTGGTACTGCACCTCCAGAAGCCGCAGAGAACCCGAGGCACACCCCACCACAGGGCACCCATCGGAAAGGGCTATCACTCTCCCGGGCTCTCCTTTTTCGGAACTCGGCTGGGTCTTCCAGATTTTCAGACGCTTTCCCTGAAACTCCGTGTAGGCGGAAGGGACCGGATTCAGAGCCCGAACCTTGTTGTGCAAGGACCAGGCGGAAGAGTTCCAGTCAATCCGAAGCTCCTCTTTGGTGATTTTAGGAGCGTAAGTAGCATCTTCATCCCTTTGCGCCCAGGAAGGACATTGCTTACTCCTTAGCAATTGTAAAACATTCTGAAGGTTTTTGCCACCCCTTTTTGCCAGGGCCTGGAAAAGATCTCCCGCCGTGGCATCTCCGGAAACCGAAAAGGGTTCCTGATGGAGCACGGGCCCCGCATCCATGGCTTCCGTCAGCCGAAAGACCGTCACTCCCGTGGAGGGCACTCCGTCCATAAGAGCTCGTTGAATCGGAGCGGCCCCTCGATAGCGAGGCAAGAGGGAGGGATGCACGTTACAGCATCCCCAGAGAGGCGTGGAAAGATAGGGCTCCCGGATGAACTGTCCGAAATCGATGACTACCATGGCCTGGGGAGGAGTTTCAGAAAGCTCCCGCAAGAGCAGTTCGTCCTTGTTGATATTTTCCGTATGGTGCACGGGAAGGCCCAATCTGCGGGCTTCCTCATCCACCGGAGTACTTTGGAGGAGAAGTTTTCGCCCCATGGGGCGAGGCGGAAGGGTAATGACTTTTGAAAAAGAGACGGACAGATCTCCCAGGGCTTCCAGGCACAAAGCCGCAAAGGGGCCCGTTCCGGCGTACCAGAGAGAAAGATCGCCATACTGCATGGGAGGGACACCTCCATCTTGACATAATTCACAGGGAAAAGGAATGCGGCGGCGGATAGAAAAAATCGAGAACCTTCAGAAAGGTCAGTCCTTCGCCTCGCCCTCCCGTTTCTTGAGCCTTCTTTTGATCATTCCTCGCTTGAGAGGCGAGAGATGATCCAGCAGGAGAACGCCCCGGAGATGATCGATTTCATGAGTGATGGCCCGAGCGAGAAGGCCGTTCCCCTCGATTTCATAGGGTTCTCCGTGTTCGTTCAGAGCCCTGATTCGGACCCATTCGGGACGGCGAACCTTCTCGAAGATTCCGGGAAAGCTCAGACATCCTTCTTCATCCACCTGTTCACCCCGCTCTTCGAGGATCTCCGGATTGATAAGCACGTAGCGGTTTTCTTTTATCTGAATAACCGCGATTTCCAGAGAAATGCCCACCTGAGGCCCCGCAAGCCCCACTCCATCGTGAGCCAGCATGGAATCCCACATGTCCTGGAGAATTTCCCGGAGAGAATCTCCGAAATCCTCGATGGGCCGCGTTTTTTCCCGCAAGACGGGATCCGGAAACACCCGAATCTCCCGTATCGCCATGATGTATCACCTCGCAGAAATCATGAAAAAGCCGCCGCACAAAACGCACGGCGGCCTTTCTCTATAGACGGGGAATTACTCCTGGTCTTCCATCTTCTTATTGAACACGTCTCCCCACACGTCGCCCAGGGTAACCGCCGTCTCTTCCTGGGGAAATACGGGAGCCGATTCTTTACGGCCACCGCGGCCGCCTCCCCGGGGACGCCGATTTTCTCCTCTGTCCCGAGGGGCGGAGGAACGCTCGTGGCGGCCTCCACCATCCTCATCCCGGGCGGGCTCTTCCAGAGGCTCCTGAAGGGCGCTCAAGCTGAGACGAATGCGGCGCTCCTTGGGGTTCACCTCGAGAATCCGGGCGGTAACCTCGGCTCCCTCGGCGATAACGTCTTCGGGTTTCTCCACCCGTTCCCGGCTGAGCTGGGAAATGTGGATAAGCCCTTCCACGCCCTTTTCAAGCTCCACAAAAACACCGAACTCCGCGAGCCGCACCGCCTTGACCTCCACGTCCTGTCCTGCCTGGTAACGCTCTTCCACGCCATTCCAGGGATCGTGAAGCTGTTTGTAACCAAGGCTGATGCGCCGGCGCTCTCCATCCACGTCGAGCACCTGGACTTCCACCACGTCGCCCTTCCGGAGCACTTCCTTGGGATGCTTGATACGAGTCCAGGAAAGATCTCCGATATGCACAAGTCCTTCCACGCCGGGTTCGATCTCCACGAAGGCGCCGAAGTCCGTCAAATTGGTGACGGCTCCCTCCGCCTTGTCGCCGCTCTTCCAGCGATCCGCCACGCTCTCCCAGGGGTCTTCCATGGTCTGCTTGATGCTGAGGGAAATCCGGTTCTCTTCCTTGTCCAGGCCGATAACCTTCACCTTTACCTCGTCGCCCTTCTTGACCAGTTCTTTGGGTTTGGCGTTCCGCTTCCAGGAGAGCTCCGAAAGGTGTACGAGCCCTTCCACCGGGCCGAGGCTCACGAACACCCCAAAAGAGGTAAGGCTCGTCACCACACCCGAGAGGATCGCACCCTCCGCCACGTCTTCGTAGAAGGATCCCCGCTGCTCCTGCATCTCCTCCTCCAAAACGCTTCTGCGGGAGAAGACCAGGCGCCGCTTCCGGCGGTCCTTGTCGAGAAGTTTCACTTCCAGGGTTTCATCCACAAACTTGCCGGGGTTCACTCCCCGTCCCTCTTCCGCGAGGTGGGACACGGGGACGAAACCTTCGATACCGCAGCAATTTATGATCAATCCGCCCTTGACCTTGCGAAGTCCCTTGACGGTGATGGGAGCATCCTCCGCAAGAGCCTCCTCCACTGCGTTCCACCGCTCGTCGAAAGCGGAGCGCCAGCGGCTTACGGTGAGCTGAGAGTCCTCGTTCTGCGTGACGTTAACTACCTGAACCTTGATGGTGTCACCCACGGAAGGCTCTTCCACATCCTCCACGAGAACCCTGTGCGTCCACTCACGCTTGGGCAGAAAACCTTCACATTTGTAGCCCACATCCACGAGCCAACCGTCGTCGTTGGCAGCTACGATGATGCCTTCGAGCTTTTTCCCGCGATGGACCTCCTGGGCTTCGTACTCCTCCATCATGCGTTCCATATCCATGGTTTCCATGCTCTCCATCTGGTCCGAATCGGCGTCGTAATCCTCCTCTTCGGTAACACTCCGGTTCTCCATGGACTCCTGCTGCGTGTTCTGAACTTCTTCCATTGCGTTCTTTTCTCCGTGTACTTCCATCATTAACCATCCATCCCCTTTGACAACCGACTTGATTCCAATTTGTGATGCAATTCATGGATCAGCCAATCCGGCGTACTTGCTCCGGCGGCGATTCCAAGAGTATTCTTATCGTTCACCCACCTCCAGTCGAGATCTTCCGCCTGCTCTATCCACTGCACGGGGGTTCCGCTGTTTTGAACGATCTGTACCAGCTTATGCGTATTAGCGCTGTTCTTGCCCCCCATGACGATGATGCCATCTACTTCCTTCGACAGTTTTTTCACCGAATCCTGCCTAAGCATGGTAGCCCGGCAAATGGTATTGCATATACGCAATTCCTCAATGCGGGGAAGAAGCGCCGAAACGATCTTTATAAGGGACTCCTCTCGAAGGGTGGTCTGGCAAACCACTCCGGCCCGGGGAAGGGAGATAAAATCCAGTTCCACCGGAAGCGCGGGGTTCACCACCGCCACATCCCCCTCCACGTGTCCCCGGATTCCCTTGACTTCGGGATGATCCGTGTCTCCCACGATGATGACGAAATATCCCTCCTGGGAAAGGCGTTTTGCCTGCTCCTGAGCCTTCCGCACGAAAGGACAGGTTCCATCCACGAGAAGAGCGTGCCGATGCCGAAGAAGTCCGAGATCCTCCGGAGGAACTCCGTGGGCACGGATAAAAACCACGCCTCCTTCGGGAACCTCCTGGGGATCCTGCACCACCCGAAGGCCAAGCTTTTCGAGACGCCCCACCTCCTGGGGATTGTGAATGGGACTCCCCAAGGCGTAGACCCTGCCGTGAACTTTCAGGGCTTCTTCAAGCTGATCGATGGCCCGGCGCACTCCGAAACAGAGTCCCGTGGGATCCGCCATGACGTAGTTCATGGGCTTTCACCTTCAAGGAAAAGTTCACATCGGGATATTAACTCCGAAAAAGCTCTCGAATCCTCAAGCCGGGAAACATGATACCATAAAGTCGGAGAAAATTTTCGAAACCAGGTCATTTGCCTGCGAGAAAAGGCCCGGGTAGCCCGGATATCCCCCTCCAGAGCTTCCTGGAGAGAACACCTTCCCTGATGATAGCACACGAGCTCCCGATAACCGAAACCTTGCAGAGCCGGTAAACCGGGATCATACCCCATTTCAAGGAGTTTCGCAACCTCCTCCACGAACCCCGAAGCGAACTGTTGCCGCACCCGATCTGCAATGGTGGCGCTGAGGGTCTCTCTCTCCTTCCAAAAACCTATGTAGAGGGGAAAAAAGGGGCTTCCTTTTTTGGCACGCTTCCGAAAAAGCTCCGAAGGAATGGTGCCGCAGAGCCTCCAAAGCTCGAGACCTCGGATGGTGCGATGAAGATCCCGGGGATGGATTTTTGCGGCATATTCCGGATCTCTCCGGCGAAGTTCCTCGTGGAGCGTTTCCTTTCCTTCTTGTAGGGCTCTCGCCTCCAGCTCCTCCCGGATTTCCCAGGATTTGGGAAGATCCTCCGAAAGGAGAGGATCCGTAAGAACCCGAAAATAAAAGGGAGTACCTCCCACAAGAAGAGGAACCTTTCCCCGTTCCCGGATCTCCCGGACGGCCCGGGAGGCGAGAACGCCGAAATCCGCCGCCGAAAAAGGTTCGTCCGGCTCCGCCACATCCAGGAGATGGTGAGGAATGCGCTTTCGGGTGTCCCGGTCGATCTTGTCCGCTCCCACATCGAGATGCCGATAGACCTGACGGGAATCCACCGAAACGATCTCCGCCCCCAGAGCCTCCGCCATGCGGAGGCTCCATGCGGTTTTACCCACCGCCGTGGGACCGATGATTCCGATAAAGGGGATATGCTCTTCCTTACTATATTTATTCATAATAAACCCAAGTTCCTTCAACAATCCGAAATCTTCCTGCTATTTTATACAGAGAAAACTCCAAGCTGTCCACCTTTTTTCACCGCCGGTGAAATTCTTTCTCCAGAAAATCCGCCACGTAGCAGAGCAGCGTGGGCCTTCCATGAGGGCACGATCCCGGATGAGAGCAGAGAAACAACCTTCTCCAGAGCTCCAGAGCCTCGGAAACTTCCAAAGAATCCGTAAGCTTCACCGCCCTGTGACAGGCCTTGAAGGCCCAGGCCTTCCAGAGATGCTCCGGATCTTCCTCCTCCATATCTTCAAGAACCTCCAGGGCCATTCTCAAGCCTTCCAGAGGAGAGAAACCCAGGCCTCCAAAGGATTCGGGTATTCCCGAAAGAATAGGGCCTTCCTGATGCTCCTCGAGGAGAAAACCAAGCTTCTCCAATCGCTCCGCCTGCTCCAAAGCCCGTTCTCCCAGGCTTGGGGGAAGCCCCGGAGGAACCAGGAGTTTCTGGGGCAGTCTCTGGCGGGCGTGCATGGCGGTAAGTCGCTCGTACTCCACCCGTTCGTGGGCCGCATGAGGATCCATAATCACCAAATCCCCGCGTCGATCGAAGAGAAGATATCCCGAGGCGAGGCGCCCCAAATAACGGGGAATCTCCCGGGCTTCTTCGGAAGAAGCTCCCAAAAGACCTTCCGGAGCTGCATTTTCGGAAATCTCGGTCTTTTTCGAAAATGCTCCGGGGGAGGCCGCCCGATGGAAAGGCGAAGAGTCGAAGGAAAAGGAATGCGAGGAGGAAGAAACCTGAGGCTTTCCCGGAACGAAAAGCGTGCCCTCTTCCCCGGAAGAGGAGGGGAAAGAGCGAAGAGGAGCCTTCTCCCAGGGAAAGGAAAACGCTTCAGGTTCGCCCCTCCGGTGATCCCGGGAAAAGCTTTCCCCCTTCGAAAGAGACTTGAGGGGATCCCCATCCCCCCCCAGCCGTTGAGCCGCCCGATGCAGCACTCGAAAGACCTGGCGGGGCATGCGGAAACGGACTTCGATTTTGGCGGGATGCACGTTTACGTCCACCTCTTCTTCGGGAACCCGGAGAAGAAAGAGCCATTCCCCTCCGGGGCGGGGGCTTCCGGCCTTCACCGCGGAGAAGAAAAGGGCATCCTCACAGCGCCGGCCGTTTACGAAAGAAACCAGATGTCCCTTTTCGACATGCTCCTGGGAAAGATGATACGCCTCCACCGCATACCCTTCCACCTCCTCCCGGCATTCCTCGATTCGGGAATCCCCCCAGAGATGAGCAAGGAGTTCCCGGCGGTTTCCGTCTCCGAAGGATGAAAAGAGAGGCTTTCCTTCGGAGAAGAGCATGAACGCTACGTGAGGATAGGCGAGGGCATATTCCCGGAGGAGCCGGGATATGCGCCTCGTTTCGGCGGCTCCGGATTTGAGAAATTTCTTTCGTGCCGGAATGGAGCAAAAGAGATCCTCCACCTGAATAAAGGTGCCCTGGGGACGGGACATTCGTTCATGGGCGGTACATATTCCTTCCTCCATCCGGATCATTCCCCCCTCTTCTCCGGGAGGGCAGCTCCGGATCTCCATGCGGGATACCAGGGCGATGCTCGCCAGGGCCTCTCCCCGGTATCCCAGGGTTCGGATGGCGTAAAGATCCTCCAGAGTGGCGAGCTTGCTGGTGGCATAGCGCTCCACCGCCAGAGGAAGCTCCTCAAAGGGAATGCCTCCTCCGTCGTCCTCCACCACCAGAGAAATTTTTCCTCCCTGGAGAAGGCGTACGTCTATTCTCGAAGCTCCCGCATCGAGGGCGTTTTCCACAAGTTCCTTCACCACCGATGCGGGACGCTCCACCACCTCCCCTGCGGCGATGCGCGAGGAGAGGGATTCGGGAAGTTTATATATCATTTTTTTGCTCCTTTAAAACCTGGAGGCTCCGTTTCTTGAGAATGTAGAGCATTTCCAAAGCCTTGAGGGGAGTCATGCCATCGGGATTGAGCAGGGCGAGCTCGTCCAGTATGGCCTGTCCCTCGGCGTGAGGAAAAAGTTTTTTTTGGGCAGGCTCCTCTCTCTTGGAAAGAGGATCTCCGGGAAGGCCCTCGGGAGGCTGATCCCGCTCGAAACGCTCCAGAAGTTCCTGGGAACGCCGAAGCACCGCCTCGGGAATTCCCGCCAGCCGGGCCACTTCAATGCCGTAGGAACGATTTGCGGGATACGGAACTACCCGGTGCAGAAAGGTGATGCCGCCCTGAACCTCCTCGGCGGCCATGCTGAGATTCCGGATCTCCGGATACTCTTCTCCCAGCCTTGTCAGCTCGTGATAGTGGGTGGCAAAGAGCACCCTTGCGGGGTGTTCCGACCGGGCAAGATACTCCAGAATCGCCCAGGCGATGCTCATGCCGTCGTAGGTGGAGGTTCCCCGGCCGATCTCGTCGAGCACCACGAAACTCCGGGAGGTAAGGTTGTGAAGAATATTGGCGGTCTCCAGCATCTCCACCATGAAGGTGCTGTTCCCCCGATCCAGTTCGTCCCGGGCTCCGATGCGGGTGAAAATCCGATCCGTCAGAGGAATTCGGGCGGACGCCGCAGGAACGAAACTGCCCATGTGGGCCATGAGGATGAGCAGCGCCCCCATGCGGAGGTAGGTGGATTTTCCCGCCATATTGGGCCCCGTGACGATGGCGATGCGCCGCCCTTCCCGGGAGAGCACCAGATCGTTGGGAACAAAGGGACGGGGTTCGAGAGAAACCTCCACCACGGGATGCCGTCCCTGAATCACCTCCAGAATCTCTTCGGAAGAGAGGAGAGGACGGACGTATTTTCTTTCCCAGGCCACCTCTCCCAGAGAACGAAGCACATCCGCCTCGGCTATACCCCGGGCCATTCTCTGGAGATCCTCCGCCCGCTCCATGGTACGGCAGCAGAGTTCCCGGTAAAGCGTGCGCTCTCGCTGCTCCCCCTGACTCTCCGAAAGCAAAAGGGTTTCCTCGAATTCCTTAAGCTCTTCGGTGATATAGCGCTCCGCAGAGACCAGGGTCTGCCTGCGCACATATTCCGGAGGCACCGAAACGCTCCCGGAGCGGCTCATTTCGAGATAGTATCCGAAGACCTTGTTGGAACCGATTTTGAGAGTACGTATTCCCGTACGCTCCCGTTCCCGGGCCAGATATTCCTGGAGCCAGGCCTCGCCCTTGTGCTGGGCCCTCCGGCAGCGGTCCAGCTCCTCGTCGAAACCCGTTCGGATAACTTCTCCGGTCTTCCAGGAGGCGGGGAGATCCCCCTCGAGTCCTCGGGAAAGAAGTTCTCCCAATTCCAGAAGCTCCGGAGAACCGGGAAAAAAGCCTTCGAAAGGCGTGTTTTCTCCGAGCTTTATCAGGGAGGGAAGAATGCCCAGGGTATGCCGCAGGGCTCCGAGATCCCGAGGAGTTCCCACCCCCAGAGAGAGACGCCCCAGAGCCCGCTCCACATCCTGGCACTCCGCGAAAAGAGCCCCCGCCTTCTGGGAAAAGGCGGGATTATCCACCACGAAGGCCACCCGGTCCTGACGCTCCAGAATCCGTTCGTCATCCCGAAGGGGGCGGAGAATCCACTCCCGGAGAGTGCGCCTTCCCATGGGGTTTTTACATCGGTTGAGCACGGAAAAGAGAGTTTCTCCCTCTCCGTGGAAAAGCTCCAGGTTCTTCCGGGTGGTTCCGTCGAGATAGAGGAAGGTTTTGGGTTGATAGGGGCGAATGCCGCGGATGTGAGGGGGAAGAGAGAACTGGGTTTCTTCGAGATAGCGCAAAGCCCCGGCGGCACATCCCAGGGAGAGATCTCCCCGGGAAAACCCGAATCCCTCCAGGGAGGCCACACCGAAAGACTTGGCCAGATAGGTCTCTCCCCGGCGAGGGTCGAACTCTCCTTTATCCCGAGGAACCAGTCTTTTTGCAAGATGGGGCTCCAGCGAAGCCCCCAGAGCCTCCTCTTCCGAAGCGGGACAGAGGACATCTCCGGGCTCGAAGGAGCGAAGCAACCCCAGGGCTTCCCGATGCGGAAGCACTCCCGCCTCGAAATCTCCCGTACAGGGAACGAGAAGGGCGAAGGCCATGAGATTCCCCCGGGGAGCAAGGGCTCCCAGGCGCCCATCCGAACGACCGTCCGAAGAGGCATAGGTTCCGGGAGTCACCACCCGGATAACCTGACGATCCACCAGTTTTTTCCCCTCGGGCTCTTCCACCTGATCGCAGATGGCCACCCGATATCCCGCCTCCACCAGACGACTCAGATAGTTTTCCGCCGCATGGAAGGGAACTCCCGCCATGGGAATTTTCTTCTCCGGATCCCGGGCGGTGAGGGTAATGTCAAGTATCCGGGAAGCCGTTTCCGCATCGTCGAAGAACATCTCGAAGAAATCTCCCATGCGGAAAAAGAGAAGACACTCGGGATAGCGTTCCTTCCAATAACAGTATTGCTCCAGCATGGGAGTCATTTTGACATCCTCGGGAATAACCCTCACCGTATCCTCCTTTCCCAGGCGAAAGCACTCGCCCCCGTTCTTTCGGGGAGCATCTTCGCACATTTCATGCCCCTCCGAAGGAATTTTAAAAACCCCGGGCGTCCAGGTAGCTTTGCAGAATAACCGCAGCGGCGGTCTTGTCCACCACGCCCCGGCGCTTTTCCTCCGAAAGTCCCAACTCTTTGAGATTCTGATGCGCCGTGACGGTACTGAATCGTTCGTCCCAGGTACGGACCTCCACCGAAGGATAGCGCTCCCGAAGGGCTTCCACCATATCGAGAATCCGTCTCGCCTCGGGCCCCCGGGAGCCATCCGTGCGCAGAGGAAGGCCTATCAGGAGCAGAGATACTCCATACTGCTCCATCAGAAGGTCCAGCTCGATCTTCCATTTTTTTTTGGCGGACCACACAGCAACCCCCTGGGCAAACATCCCCAGGGGATCGCTGAGAGCGACGCCGATACGAACGGTACCGATATCAAGACAAAGAATTCTTCGTGTCATGATTATCCTTTTTTAAGAAGGCTCCGGAGAAGTTCGGGCACTGCCTTGAGGGCCTCCTCCGCCTTGGCGGGATTCTTGCCTCCCGCCTGGGCCATGGCGGCCTTGCCTCCGCCGCCGCCGCCGGCCATGGCTGCGGTCTCCTTGATGAGTTTTCCCGCATGAGCTCCCCGGGAGATCGCCTCGTCATCTCCCACCGCCACGAACTGCACCCGGTCTTCAAAAATTCCCGCAAGAACGATCATCACCGGGGTAAGGCGGCTTCGCACCGCATCCGCCACCTGAAGAAGCACTTCGGTATTTGCCTCGGGGAAGGTTCCCGTCACGAGAGAAATACCTTCGATATCCAGAGCTCCTTCCAGAAGAGGCTCTATTCTATCCAAGCTTCCCTGAAGGCGTTCTTTTCTGAGAAGCGACTCGGTATCCCGAAGAGTGCGCTGGAGCTCCTCCATCCGTGCCTCGAGACACGCCACATCGCACCCCAGAGAATGCCGAAGGGCCTCGGTTACATCCTGGAGTTCCCGATGATGCTTGAGGGCTTCCATTCCCGTAATGGCGGTAATTCGCCGCGTTCCGGACCCCACGCTCTCTTCCTTGAGAATCTTGAAGCTCCCGATTTCTCCCGTGGCGGCCACGTGAATGCCCCCGCAAAGCTCCACGCTGGTTTCGGGAATGGCCACCACCCGCACCTCGTTTCCGTATTTTTCTCCGAAAAGGGCCTTGGCTCCTCGGGATTTTGCTTCCTCCAAAGTGGCTATGGAGCTTTCCAGAGAATGGTTCTGAAGAATGGCCCGGTTCACGAAGTCCTCCACCTCTCGGAGATCTTCCTTTTTAAGGGCCTCGAAATGGGTAAAGTCGAAGCGAAGCAGCTCCGGAGCGACCAGGGATCCCGCCTGGCGCACATGCTCTCCCAGCCGCCGGATAAGCCCCTCGTGCAGCAGATGCGTGGCGGTATGATTCCGGGAGATGGCCTTGCGGCGCTCCAGATTCACCCGGGCTTCCAGAACATCCCCCTGCCGGAGAGCCCCCGAAAGTACCCTTCCCTGGTGCGTAATGAGATTTCCCGCAGGATGCCGGGTATCTTCCACGGCAAAACGCCCCGAAAGATTTTCGAGAATTCCCGTATCTCCCACCTGTCCACCCTTTTCGGCATAGAAGGGCGTGCGATCCAGCACGATCTCCCCGGATTCTCCCTCCTGAAGCTCCTCCACGGGCTCTCCCGCCCGGAAAAGACCCGCCACCGTACAGGAGCAGGCGACGGAAAGATATCCCTCGAAGGGGGTATCTCCCATCCGGTTCAGGAGATCCGTAAAAGCGTCTCCCCGCATCACCGACGAGGCCTGCTTACTCGCCCCCCGGGCCCGCTCTCTCTGAGCGTTCATGGCCTGGGTAAAACCATCCCGATCGAGGGCGATGGACTCTTCCTGGCAAATTTCCTCGGTAAGTTCCAGAGGAAATCCGTAGGTATCGTACAGTTCGAAGGCCACCTCTCCCGAAAGGCAGGGGCACTCCTTTGCCCCAATCTTCTTGATCTCTTCATCCAGAAGAAGACACCCCTGGTCCAGAGTTCGGGTAAAGCGCTGTTCTTCGAGTTGAAGGATCTGCTCGATGGTGGAGCGGTTGGCTCCGAGCTCTTCGTAGGTGTTTCCCATGAGCGAGAGAAGAGAGGGAAGAAGTTCCACCAGGAAGGGGCGTTCGATTCCTACGAGACGGCCGTACCGTGCCGCCCGGCGGAGAAGCCGGCGCAGTACGTATCCCCGCCCTTCGTTGGAGGGAAGAATGCCATCGGCAATCATGAAGGATACCGCCCGAAGATGGTCCGAAACCACCCGGGCCGCCATGGTTTCTCTCTTTCCCGTGCCGTAGGAAATTCCTGCCAGAGAACAGAAGGAATCTATGAGGGGGCGGAAGAGATCCGTCTCGAAATCCGTCTCCACCTCCTGCACTACCGATGCGAGCCGTTCGAGCCCCATGCCGGTATCGATATTCTGTTTGGGCAGGGGAGAAAGCTCTCCCGCTTCGTTTCGGTTGAACTGCATGAACACCAGATTCCATATTTCAAGATACCGGTCGCAGTCACACCCCACCGCACAGTCCGGAGATCCGCAGGAGAAGGATTCTCCCTGGTCGTAGATCAGCTCCGAACAGGGGCCGCAGGGCCCCGTGGGGCCCACGGACCAGAAGTTGTCCGCATCTCCCAGACGGACGATGTGGTTTTCCGCCAGGCCCACGTCCCGATGCCAGAAGGAATGCGCCTCGTCGTCGTCCAGATAGATGGTGGCATAAAGCCGATTCGGATCAAGCCCCACATGCTCCGTGAGAAAAGTCCAGGCCCAGGGGATGGCCTCCCGTTTGAAATAATCCCCGAAGCTGAAGTTTCCCAGCATTTCGAAAAAAGTGTGGTGCCGGGCGGTGCGCCCCACGTTGTCGATGTCGTTGGTGCGGACGCACTTCTGGGATGTGGTGGCCCGAAGAACCTCGGGCTTCCGGATGCCGAGAAAGTACGGTTTGAAGGGTACCATTCCGGCGATGGTAAAGAGGATGGTGGGATCCTCGGGAAGCAGGGAAAAACTCGGATAACGCCGGGAGCCCTTCTCCTCAAAATATTTCAGGAACATTTCGCGCAATTCGTTGCCGCTACGCCATTTCATGATTTATGTATTCCTCCTCCAAGGCAGATCCAGGGAGCGCCCCCGCACAGCGGCGGGCATCCTCCACGCATGACATCATGTGAACCAAGGCCCGAGTTCCAAATGTTTCCGGAACGGCAGCGCACGAGAGCGGCTCGGCCACGTTCAAGCGGAGGGAACACACAACGGGCAGGTTTCTGACAAAGCACCTCATGACACCCTGCACGTGCAGCCGCTCTAGATCTCCACAAGCTCTTTTCGGCAACGCCGAGCCTGGGCAAGCAGGTTTTCTCTCTCCAGAGAGGCCCCGTATCTTCCCCATATCCAGCGCCCCTTCACCATGGTGGCCTCCACGTCCGCACTGCTTCCGGCGTACACCAGATAGCCGGGCAGATTTTCTTCGTTCCAGCCATTATAGTGGGGTTGGTCGAGATTGACCAGAAAGAGATCCGCCTCCCAATCCTCCTCTATGCAGCCCACCCGGGAGAAGCCGAGAGCCATGGCTCCCTCCAGGGTAGCCATGGCAAGAGCCTGGGATGCGGTCACCACCAGGGGATCTTTCTTGGCTCCCTTGTGGAGCAGTGCGGCGGTACGCATTTCCTCCCACATATCGAGGCGGTTGTTGCTGGCGGCTCCGTCGGTTCCCAGGGCTACCCGAACCCCCTTCTCCAGCATGGCGGGCACCGGAGCTATGCCGCTTCCCAGCTTGAGATTGCTTCCGGGATTATGAAGCACTGTAACGTTCTTTCGGGCCAGCTCTCCCACCCGATCTTCCGGAAACCACACTCCGTGGGCCAGAAGAAGCCGGGGAGCCTCCAGAAGCCCGGTTTCCTCCAGAAGGCCTATGACATCCTTTTTGAGCTCCTTTTCGATATACTCCTTTTCCCAGGCGGATTCAAGCCAATGCACGTGCACCCCCAGATCCGCATCTTTCGCCTCCCGGGCGAGAAAGGCCAGATGCTCCGGAGAGACCGTGTAGGGAGCGTGAGGAGCGTAGAGAACGTTAATCAGCCCTTCTCTTCCGTGCCACTCCTCGGCGAGGAGGCGTTGTTCCTCCACGGAAACCGGGGGCTCTTCCTGAGAGGCCTCCCAGAGAATTCCCCGGCTCAATCCCGCCCGCATCCCCATGTCGAGAGATGCCCGAGCCACCTGATCCATGAAGAAGTACATATCCCCGAAACATGTGGTGCCCGTGGAGGCCATTTCAAGAAGGGCCTGGCAGGTTCCCCAATAAACGTGCTCCCCGGTAAGGTTGTTCTCCACGGGCCAGATCTTCTGATGCAGCCAGTCCAGCACCGCCATATCCTCTCCCAGACCCCGGAGAAGCACCATGGCCGCATGGGTATGGCTGTTCACGAATCCCGGAAGCAGAGCCGTATGCCCCTTGCCGTCCACGCGCTCCTCCGCCGTCTCCGAGGAGGGATCGTTCACCAGGGAGATTCGGCCGTTCCGAACGAGCACATGCCCTTTCCGGGCTCCTTTGAGAGCATCCACCAGTATCATGTTTTCCAAAAGAATCGCCATGTTCTACCTCCTCGGGTACGGGATATCTCTTTCGATTCCGGGGAATTCTTCCGGAAAATCTTGCGGTTTTTCCGGAAGAGCCTTTTATTCCCGCCAGTCCTTCATGTATTGTTCCTGCTCGGGGGTCAATCGTTCCAGGGCGATTCCCAGGGATTCCAGCTTGAGAGCCCCCACCTCCCGATCCAATTCTTCCGGCACGTCGTACACTCCGGGCTCTCCCTCGGTTTCGAGCACGTGGAGAGCCGTAAGAAGCTGCATGGCGAAGCTGAGATCCATAATCTCGATGGGGTGCCCGTCTCCGGCGGCGAGATTCACCAGGCGTCCCTCCGCAAGAAGATAGATTCGCCGGCCGTCTTTGAAGGAGTACCGGGTAACTCCGGGCCGTACCGTTTCCACGGAAGAAGAGCGTTCCTCCAGATGGGGTTTGGAGATCTCCACGTCGAAGTGTCCCGCATTGGCCAGAAGAACTCCGTCTTTCAAAAGATCCATATGTTCTCCCCGGATCACCGATATATTTCCCGTGACGGTGATAAAGAAGTCTCCCAGAGGAGCCGCCTCTTTCATGGACATCACCCGGTATCCATCCATGAGAGCCTCCAGAGCCCGATGGGGATCCGCCTCCACCACGATCACCGAAGCTCCCATACCGGAAGCTCGGGATGCCACTCCCCGGCCGCACCAGCCATATCCCGCCACCACCACGGATTTCCCCGCCACCAGACAGTTGGTGGTACGCATAATGGCGTCCCAGACGGATTGTCCCGTGCCGTAGCGGTTATCGAAGAGGTATTTGCTGTAGGCGTCGTTTACCGCATACATGGGAAAGGCGAGAATTTTCTCCGCCGCCATGGCTTTGAGTCGTTTCACCCCCGTGGTGGTCTCCTCGCAGCCCCCCCGGATTTTCGAGCAAAGCTCCGGACGTTCCTCATGGACAAGGCAGACCAGATCGCAGCCGTCGTCGATGATAATTTCGGGATCGTAGGCCGCGGCGGACCGGAGATTTTCCATATACATCTCCGGGGTCATTCCCCGGGTGCTGAAGACGTGAATTCCCTCTTCCACCAGGGCGGCACAGACTTCGTCCTGGGTGGAGAGGGGATTGCTCCCCGCGGCGGCCACGGTGGCTCCCAGGCGTTTGAGCGTCCGGAGAAGACATGCGGTTTTGGCCTCCAGATGAAGGCATACGGAAATCACCTTTCCCTCCAGGGGTTTTTCCGGAGCCAGGCGCTCCTCCAGCATGCGGAGCACCGGCATGTACTGCCAGGCCCAGTCGATTTTCGCCTTTCCCAGGGGGGCAAGGCTTCTATCCGCAATGGTATATTCGGGTACGGTCATGTTCAACATCCTCTTTTCTTTCGAAATGTGTATATTTCCTCGTTCCGGAGTACCGGGATACGGGGAGTCGAACAAGGGGGATCTTTCTGAAAATCCACAAAAATTCCATGGCGATTCACCAAAGCATGGCTTTCAAAGAGAGTCCGCCTCTTACGGAAGGATTCGTTAGGCGTAATCCTTCATGCAATTCCTGAGGGACTCCTCGTAGGGAGGCCGGAGAACCCCCTTTTCGGTGATGATGGCGCTTACCAGATCTCCCGGGGTAACGTCGAAGGCGGGGTTCCACACCGAAGAACGCTCCCGGCAGAATCGAATTCCCCGGAAGGAGCGCACCTCTTCGGGATGCCGTTCCTCGATGGGAATCTCCTCGGGGCTTTTCAGAGACATGTCTACGGTGCTCCGGGGAGCCGCCACGTAGAAGGGCACCCCGTGATGCCGGGCCGCCAGGGCCAGGGAGTAGGTGCCGATTTTGTTCGCCACGTCTCCCCGGGCGGTGATTCGGTCCGCCCCCACGATAACCGCGGCGATCTTCTTCCGAGCCATGAGAAAGGCTCCCATGCCGTCGGTAATGAGGGTTACGGGAATGGCATCCTCCTCCAGCTCCCAGAGGGTAAGACGGGCACCCTGAAGAACCGGCCGGGTTTCATCCGCATACACCTGGATTTTTTTACCCTCCTCCACGGCACTCCGGATAACCCCCAGAGCCGTGCCGTGTCCCGCCGTGGCGAGAGCCCCCGCATTGCAGTGGGTAATCACGCTTCCCTCCGCCGGAAGCAGGGCGGCCCCCCATCTCCCCATGGCACGGCACGATTCGAGATCTTCCGTAAAAATGGCCCGGGCCTCCCGAAGAAGCTCTTCCGCAAGCACCGAGGGCTCCGCATTCTTTGCCACCCTCCCCATGCGTTCCAAGGCCCAGAAAAGGTTCACCGCCGTAGGTCGGGTTCCGGCCAGTCGTTCCGAGGCGGCGAAAACCGCTTCCTTCCCCCGGGGAGCTTCAAGGACCATGCCGTAAGCCGCTGCAATTCCTATGGCCGGAGCCCCCCGAACCACCATGGTCTCGATGGCCAGGGCCACATCTTCCGCGGTATTACATGAAAAAAAACGGACCTCCTCGGGGAGCGTCCGCTGATCGAGGAGAACAAGGGCGTTCTTCCTCCATTCTATGGTCTGAGGCAAAGCCATGGCGTTATCCCTCCAGAAAAGAACTCCCATGAAGTTGAAGAACACAAACTGTGGCGGAACCATCCGCAAAATGAAGATGCACCGTATCCCCTTCCCCGAGCTGTTTCACCGAGGCGAGGGGCCTTCCCTCGGGGGTGGTGCAGAAAACGTATCCCCGGGAAAGAATCTTCCGGGGAGCATTCGCCTCCAAACGCTCTTCCGTTCTCTGTATCGTTTGTACCGCATCTTCCAGAGAACGGGCAAAGGCCCGGAAAAGACGTTTTTCGAGCTGCTCCTCCCGGCTTGCCTCCCGGGGGAAAATCCCGCGGGCAAAGCGTTCGTAGAGAGTTTTCGCCGCATGTTCCGTCTTCAGGCGGCTTCGCTCCATCCGGGAACCCCAAAGTGATCCGAGATGCTTTCCATACTGCCCCAGGGAGATAAGAAGTTCTTCCCGATCCGGAAAGAGAAATTCCGCCGCCGCCGAAGGAGTCGGGGCGTGAGCATCCGCCGCGAGATCCGCCAGAGAGAGATCTCGCTGGTGCCCGATGCCGGTAACCAGGGGAACCGGAGAAAGCCGGAGAGCCCGTACGAGCTCCTCCTCATCGAAGGGGGAAAGTTCGTCCTTGGCTCCTCCTCCCCGGACAAGCATGGCGGCCTGTAAATCCGGAAGAGAGCGCAACACCTCCAAAGCCCGGATAACGCTCGACACGGCTCCGGCACCCTGAACGAGGGCGGGAAGCACGTAGAGCCGGCTTCGGGGAAAACGCCGCTTTGCCACCGCCACCACATCCCGCACCGCCGCACCGCCGGGAGCGGTGATAATCCCCACATGCTCGGGAAAAGAGGGAAAGGGGCGCTTTATTCGGGGATCGAAAAAACCCTCTTTGCGGAGTTTTTCCTCCACCATCGCCCGGGCCCGGGCTTTGGCCCCCTTACCGAGGGGAAGAATGCGCCTCGCATAGAGCTGATAGGAGCCTCGGGGAGGATAGACCCCGATACGCCCCTCCACGAAGACCTCGTCTCCTGCCAGGGGAGAGTAGGCCTGACGCCAGGCATCTCCTTTGAAGAGAACTCCCGGGAGCACCGCTTCTTCATCTCCCAGGGTAAAGTAGGTATGGCCGCTTCGATGGCGGTGAATTTCCCGGATTTCTCCGCGCACGATAAGATTCTGAAGAGGGACGGAGCTTTCCAGGAGTAGTGATATCTGTCGGGTGACCTCTCCTACCGAGAGGGGAGATTCGGTTCGTTCCATGCCGAAGAAGACACCTCCCCGGAAGACGGAGAATCCTTTTCCCCCTCACCTTCAGAACCGGTTTCCTCTCCCGATGCCTTTTCAGCCTCGAGAAAACGGACGATCTTTCCCAGAACGCCGTTCACGAATCGCCCGGAATCTTCGGTACCAAAGAGTTTGGCCAGCTCCACGGATTCCGAGATGGCCACCGCCAGGGGCACCGATTTGGAGAGCACCCCCTCGAAGAGGGCCAGACGAACCGCCATGAGATCCACCCGAACCATCCGTTCGGGGCGCCATTTCACGATATATGCCCGGAGAAGGTAATCCACCTTCTCCTGGTTTTCACAAACTCCCTTGATGAGGAACAGGGCGTACTCACGTACCTCCTGGGGCTCCTCTTCGTAGGGGAGCATCCCCAGGGCCGCCTCGGGAGTGTTATCGGGATTCGCCGAAAGGGCATAAAGCACCTGAAGGGCGATCTCCCGGGCTCGCCGGCGCCTCTGGGGAAGCTGGGGATTCTTCAAGGTCTCCTCATCCCTTCAGAAAACGCCGACACCATTTATAGGCTCGGTGTCCCCATTCTCCGAGGGCAAGGCGGGAAAGGCCGTATCCCAGGCATCCCCAGAAAAGGGCGTAGAGAGTTTTCAAAAAACCGAATAAGAAAAATGCCGCGCCTCCTGCGAAAACCGCCGCCCAGAAAAGGGGGTGCCGTACGACCTGCCTGCCCAGATGGGGAGAAAAAGACCCCGTCTGTCCCCAGGTAACGAAAACCTCCCGAAATCCCAAGGGACGGAGAAGTCGTTTGAGATCCTCCGCCACCTGGTTCAATCGTTCATCCTCACGAAGAAAAGACCTTCCGGGATATCCCAACTGTACATTCAGCGCATTCTGATCGTCCCAAAGGGAGATGTTCTCGCACCGATACCCCTCGGGAAGAATCTGTTCCATCAGGTGAAAGAGGCTTCTTTCGGAAACCCACAGCTTCCCCGACGTTGATTGTTTCCAGTAAAGGAACATAGGTCTCACCCCGCAAAAAAAAGCCGGACCATGGCCCGGCTCGCCTGGTTCATCCACACTACTCGGTCTTTTCCTCCGCGGTTTCCACAGGGGGATGAGGCTGCACATCTTCATGATGCAGAGGCTCTACCTTTTCCTCCGTGGGCTCCTCGATCTTTTCCGGAACTTCGTGAAGATGGATTCCCTGAACAAAGACGTTAACATACTTTACCCGATATCCCGTAAACTTTTCGAGATGGGTTTTCACCGCTTCCTGCACTTCCCAGGCCACATCGGGAATACGCAATCCATATTTAACGGAAATATAGGTATCCACCATAATGGTGGGCGGAGTACCGTCATCCACGTTCACCCGGACTCCTCCGGAAGTTTTTCTTCCCAGCCCGAAGGAGGCAAGGGCACTCCCTCCGGCGGGACGCACTCCCTCGAGGGAGTGAAGAGCCTGTCCCGCAAGCTGCAGAATCACCTCTTCCGAAATTTTTACCTCTCCATCCGCAAGTCCCTTGCCGTCCACAGAAAGACCTCCGTCCTTTTCCGAGGTAAAACTCTCTCCTCCGTTTGCTTCAAACTCTTCCGTCATACCTTTTTTCTCAAACGCCTTATTCTGTTCCGTCACACCAAGAACCTCCTCTCCAGGGGCTATCCTTTCCGCTCTTCCTCCGGGGGCAGAGGATAGGCTTCCCCACATTCCGGACACAGAAGATGATCTTCCGGACCGTACGCTTCCCGTTTAAAAAAGAACTGTTCCCCACAGTTGGAACATATAAAAACTCCATAGGCCTCCCCGGGAGGGGAGGCGGAAAGAGATTCATTTCCTCCGAGGCAAGCCACAAGATCCCGGAGCCATGCCTTCTGTTCCGGAGAAAACGAAAGTTTTTCCAGGCGCTCCGCTAAATCATGCAGATTCGGCCCGGGAGTTTTTTGAGAAATTTCACGAGCCTCCAAGGAGCTATCCCTTTTTGACTCTCTCCAGGTACTCTCCGGTACGAGTATCCACCACTACCCTCTCTCCCACATTGATGAACATGGGCACCGTCACGGTAAGTCCCGTCTCCAGGGTGGCAGGCTTGCCTCCTCCGGAAACGGTATCGCCCTTGAATCCCGGATCCGTCTCCACCACCTGGAGCTCCACGGACTTGGGAAGGCCCAGGGCCATGATGCGTCCCTCGAACATCTCCAGAGCCACTTCAAGATTATCCGTAAGGTAGTTCACCGCATTCCCGAGAACTTCCCGGGGAATATAGAGCTGGTCGTAGCTCTCCATATCCATGAAAATGTAGCTATCCCCGTCCTGATAGAGATACTGGGCAGGCTTCTCTTCAAAAATAATCCGCTCGAAACGCTCCCCGGAACGAAAGGAATTTTCCACGATGGAACCGGAAACAAGATTGCGAAGCTTGGTTTTTACGATAGCCCCGCCCCGCCCCATTTTGTGATGCTGACAATCGAGAATCTCCCATATTCCATCCTGCCACCGAATCTTCATGCCTCCATGAAAATCGCTTGTATCCACTACCTGAGCCATGCTACAACCCGCTCCTTCTTCGACAAAAAATAGTGCTTCGCATTATACCAGCTAATAGCCCTGCATTACCAGTTCATTCTGGAGAACCGTCTCTTTCTCTATGGCTCCTTCAGGAACATCCAGCACGTAGGGCACCACGATGATGGCTACCTCGGTGGTGACGTCGGTCTTGCTGCGCCACCGGAAAATCTCTCCCAGCAGGGGAAGATCCCCGAGAATGGGAAATTTGGTTTCGTTTTCGGATTTGTTGTGCGAAAAGAGGCCTCCGATAACGAAGGGCTCTCCGTTGCGCACCCGGATTCGGGTATCCACCTCCCGAGAAGCTTTTTCGGGAAAGAGGGCGGATCCGCTCTGTTTGAACGTAACGGTACCAGTGGAGACCTTGATTTCCAGATTGATCATGTTTTCCCGGCCGATGGTGGGAAGAAATTCCAGAGTGGGACCCGCTTCCACATCTCCGTAGGTGGGATTTCCCGCCTCGTCCTTTCCGGAAATGTATTTGGTCTGGGTGGTAAGCTTGATGGAGGCCTTTTCTCCCGCCACCGCAATCACCGAAGGCCGGGCGAGGATTTCTCCTTTATCCTCCTTCACCAGGGAGTTGAGCCCCGCGTCGAGCATCCGCATGGTGTTCGACGTTATATTGTCTACATCCAGTCCTTCCGGAATGGGAATGATGCCGTCCTCATCCTTATCGGGATCGTAGAGATCCACCAGGTTCGTATCGATGTAACCCAAGGTGCCTCCTCCAGCACCGTAGGCGAAGTACCAGTGCTTGTACACTCCCGAAATGACCGCTTCCAGAGAATCGCTGTTGTCGTTTTTGGTCTCCACGATGCGGGCCTGGATCATCACCTGTTTTCCCGGATGATCCACCCGCTGGAGGATACGCTCCACCTCGAAAAGCTTCGAAGGCGAGGCGGTGACGTAAAGCTCTCGAAGACGCTCGTCCACGGTAATCCTCTCCACCCGGGCAAGATCCTTGACGAGAGCCGCCACCTTGGCGGGATCTCCATAGGCCACCCGATAGCTCTGGGTGACTTCCTTTCCCAGAGTCCGGGCCAGATCCGTGTCCCGGCCGATGAGGAGGGTCTTTCCCATCACCGCATAGCGGATATCATACATGCGCATGAGATACGAAAAGGCATCCCGCAGGGGAACGTGCTTCAGGCTGAGCGTCACCGGCGTGTCCGGCGTGGAAGGATCGCAGATGATGTTCATTTCCATGGTTTTCGCGAGCATGCGGAAAACGTCCCGCAAATCCGCCCCCTGAAGCTCCAGGGTCACGGGAGTACGGTTCGCCAGAGGATCCAGGGAAGAGTACGCCTGCTGGGGAGGTGTCACCAGGGGAACTCCCGAAGAAGCCCGGTCCTTGAGAGAAAGTTCGAGCACCAGCTTGTTCGCCGGGGGAGTTCCCCGAAGGTTCTTGAGCAGCAGGGCATCCTCGGTCTCCACCTTCATGACCAGCCCCCGGGCTTCCTGATCTATGGAGATACGCCGCACCAGGGGGAGACGATACTCTTTCTCCCATCGTCCCGAGGGGAGGGATACGTTATAAAAAAAGAATTCCAATTCGTTGGGCCGCTCCCGGCGCAACTCAGGCCGGGGAAGGGAGGTTCCCGTAATTTCCACCGTCACCAGGCCGTCTCCCACCTGGTGCACCGTAAGTCCCCCCAGAACGGGCATGTCGAGAAGGGGATCCGCTCCCTCTCCCGAAAAAGCTCCCGGGCACAGAAGAAATATTCCCGCAAAAAAACAGAGTATGATTTTTCGCACCGTACCGCTTCCTCTCCTCATCTCTATTGCAACAGGGGAAGGGTGATCTTTTCCCTGGACCATTGTACCACCACCCCGTTTCCGGAAATCTTGAGAACCTTACCCAGGCCGCCCCCGAAGGAATGGCCTTCCTCTACCACGATGCCTCCTCCCTCGCTCTCGATATCCATGAGGGCGGTTCTTTTATTGCCCACGATAAATATGGCCCGCACGGTCATGTAGGGAGGAAGAATTTCGGGAACCATGGCTGCGGCGGAAGATGTGGAGGAGGCGGGACCGCTCTTGGGAACATCCGCCTTGTAGGGCTCCCGGGAGATGGCGAGAATCACCCGGGCATATTCCCGGCTGTGTTTCCGGTAGAGCATGATCTGCCGAAAATCCCGATCCGTCTCCTGAAGCCGGGTTTCCTCGGCGGCGATATCCACGGGCGCATCCCTCTCCGAGGGGCGCGCGGCCTTTCTGCCGTTGTAAAGGAGATACGTGTAGTATCCCTGAGCACCGGTGGCTCCGATGAGAAAGAGAAAAACCAGAAAAAGCGCCATCTTCCTCCGGGGGCTATCCCCCCGGAGCCATCCCCAGAAACCCGGAGATTCCGGAAGAAACTCTTGAGCCATTACGGAGCCTCCCTTCGTACCCGGGTTTCCAGGAGGGTGGTCCCGGAAATTCTTCCCGAGGGTTCAAACTTTACGGAGAAAGACTGCATACGCACGATCTCCTCCATGGTACGCCACCCCGCTATTCCCTCCAGAACCTGATAATAGGGGCCCGTAAACTGCACCGTAGCGGTAAGCATGTCTCCCTTGCTCACCACGGTGGAGGTGATGCTCACCTTCTCCACTCCCACCTCGGTAAGCTGTTTTTCCACGTTGGAGAGAAACGCCACCTGATCCTGGGGAAATTTGACGGGCTGCCGGGAGAGACTTGCGAGAATACGTTTATACACCTGCAGAAGGGCTTCGTCGGTTTTTACCGCATGCTTCACGCTGCGTTCCTGACGCTGCACGCTCTCCTGACGTTTCTGTACATCCTGAAGAGTCGTGAAGAGGTAGTAGTGTCCTCCTCCGACTCCGCCGAGGAAAACCAGCACCATCAGGGTAGAAAAAAACTTGCGGAAGGATTCGGACCGGGCAAATTCGAAAGCCATCTCAGGATCCCTCCTTGGTCAGGGTGACCGCGGTAATGTCGTGGAGGGTACAGTCCAGCACGAAGGAGACCGTTTTGGAGGTTCCCGCTCTGGAGCGGCTTACCTTGGGAACCACCACGCTACGGATTATGCTGGCCTCGCCGAGGTTATTGCCGAATTCCACCACATCCGCTTCGGAAAAGGCCTCTCCCTGCATGGACACCGCATTTTTGGCGATGCTCAGCGAGGTGAGCCAGACCCGGGGAGGAAGAGAGCCTTCCAGGGCCGCAAGAACTTCCAGAGAGGGAAGCTCTCCCTTGAGAAGCCCCAGAATGGCTTGATAGTCCTTTTCCTCTTCCTGAAGGCGTCCCAATTCCGTTTTGAGAGCCCGAGCCTGGCGTTCGAGCACCCGCAAACTCTCCTGGCGGGCCTGGAGAAGCTCCTGATGTTCCCGGAGGCGAAGCCAGGAATATCCCAGGGAGAGAAGGCTGGTTCCCACAAAAAGCACAACTAAAAGGAGAAAGAGAATCCGCAGAGGATCGGAACCCTTTTTGGTCTTTTCCTGCTGGCGGTACTCCTGGGGGCGAAGGTCAAAGCGCATCATGGCAGCACATCCCGCAAGGCAAGCCCCAGGGTGGATTCCCAACCCCGGAGGTTTTCCGAAGGGGGCTCCATGCCCCAGGTTTCCCACAAAGGGAAGGAGAGGAGCGAGAGATCGGGAATTTCCTGGCGGAAACGCTCCTGCACCGTAGGATCTTCTCCGTAGATTCCCCCGAGAATCAGGGAGTTCACAGGAATATCCCGAAACTGTCCCTTCACGAATCCCAGGGTGGAACGCACTTCCCGCACCACCGAATCGAGGGATTCTTCCCGGGTGCTCTCCTCTTCGAGCCCCACCAGGAGGGTGCGGAAAAGAAGGGCCGAGCCTCCGCTTCCCAGGATAAGCTGGGTGCTGTTTTCTTCCAGAAGAAGCATGAGATATCCTCCGGAAAGCCCCGGTACGGGGCCGAGAATGGCCCGAAAAGCTCCCACCAGAGAAGGCTCCACGGAACCCACGGGCATCTCCAGGGGAGAGAAGAGATCCAGAATCTGCTCCACCAGCCGGGATCGCGCCGCCGCCACGAGGAGCTTCATTTCCTCCGGAGCGCCTCCCGCATCGGGAGTTATATCCACCACATCGTACACCGCTTCGTTGGCGGGAAAGGGAAAGTATTTCTCGAAATCCCACTGCAGGGCTCCCCGGGCGTCTTCGAGACCCATCTCGGGAACCGTCACCACACGCATCATCACATTTCGAGGAGGAAGGCCAAGGGTAACTTCCGAAGAAAATTTTCCTCCAAGCTCGTCCCCCAGACGCTGCACCAGGGGTTCCAGAAGTTTGACATCCCGCAACATTCCCTGCTCCAGCACCGGAGAGGGAGAGGTTATAACCGATGAAACGCCGCGCCAATACGCTCCGGCCTGGCCGGAAATCTCCACATAACGGATTTCGCGGTCATGAAAGGAAAAACCTGCTCCGCCTCCGGAGGATTTGCGTAAAAAGGGCAACCCCACAGCCTCACCACCTTTCCTGCATTTTAACTGATTATATCGAAAAGAGGGAAGAAGGTAAAACACATATCTCTTGAAAAGATACAGGAAAATCGAAATATTCTTTCAAAAATTTTACTCTCCCTGATTTCCGAAAATATTTTGGAGCGGAGAAAGCGGAAGAAAAGGGGGGCCGCAGAATTCGTGAAACCCCTGAAGGCGTGCGCCAGAGGCGTAGAAAAAGAAGGAGTACGAAGGAGTATGAAAAAAGGAAAGAGAAGGAGCGACGAGAAGAGGCGAACAAAGAGAGGAAGCACGGAAAGAGTTTCGAAAACGATCCAAGGGAAGGCCGGGACGATGGGGACAGTTCGCTCGGGAGGGGGCGAACCGCTCCGGTCTTCTCCCTGCTCCAGACCGTCACCTCAGACGCGCCATCCCTGGCGCGCTGAGCTTTGCCGGCACGTCCTGTGCCGGCATCGGTTTTCCGCCGCGGGAGAACTCCTCCGCCGCCCCCTATTCGCTCACTGCCCCCATGCGTCCGGCCCCTGCTCCGGAAAGGTTTGCAAAATCGACTCGCAAAACCCCGTAAAGAAACCAGGGAACTATTCCGAAGCCCCCAAAAGCGCGGTTCAGTTGCGCACCCGCCAGGAACGGGAGAAGACAGCGTGATAATATGCGGGATCATAGGCGGAGGGCCAGGAAAAATTCCACCCCGGAATCTCCTGGGAAAGGGAACGGAATCGCTTTCGGGAAGAACGCACCAGAAGGAAGACCGAAAGAAGCGAAGATTCTTGTTCGTATTCGCAGTGAAACCCCGCGATGTTGCTCCCCAGGGGCTGCACCAGAGGCTCTCCTTCGCTGTAGAGGCGAAGGTAGAGAACGGTTCCTTCGAGGTAGCAATCCGCCGCAAAGACTCCGTGGATTTCATCGAAAAGATGCACCTCTTCGGAGCGGGAGCTCCAAAGGCTCAGAGTCTTTCCCGATGCATCCAGGCTGTAGAAGGGAACCCGGGAAGCGGGAAAGACATAGCACATGCACTTTTTGCCAAAATCCGGCAACGCTGCGGAAAGCTCCAGAGAGGTTACCGCAGAGGCAATCCGGGTATGCTTGAGGGCTCCCCGCTCCAGAGGAATTCCCGCCACAAGAGAAAGCCCCCGACCCTGACGGGTTATCCGGAGGGCTCCCCAATCTCCGTAGGGAACCTCCGCAAACCCCGGAGGAGAGGCAAAAGCCTCTTGAAAAGCTTCCAGAGAGTGCGAGGGCATCCCCAGCCCGGCCCCTAAAACGTAGGGCTCCAGGGCCGCGAGAGCCTGCTCGCCCCGAAAGGAGCAGGAGGCACCGTCCCGGGCGAGATCGTAGAAGTGGAAGAACGAAAAAAGGAGCGGCAGAGATGCCGCTCCTACGATACCGAATATAACCAGGGCGCAGAGAACCTCAACAAGAGAGAAGGCAGTTCTTCTGCGCATCATTCAAGGCAAACTAGTTTGCCTGTTGATAGACCCAGTTAGTCGCATTGATATCAGAATCCGATTCGATCAGATCGCCGGAATCTGGCACTCCTTTACTAGTCAAGAACCATGCCCTAAGATCATCATTTGCTACTGCATCCCGGAATTTATCCCCCGCTCCGTCTGTAGGAACAACTTTGCCCACATAAACTGTACCACCCGAATTCTGAAGATCATACGTAGCGGTATCCAATTCCTTATCAACATAGCTTTCCAAAGTTGTGATATTTGTCCCCCCAGCTGTGGCCGGATATTCCGAATGATCCGCATAGTACTGAAGCACTCCGCCCTTCATAGTCCGGAGATCCGAGATAATTTTGGTAGCCTCCGCCTTATCGCTGCTGCTTCCCATGAGCATCATCATGGCTCCCGCAAGAATACCGATGATGACGATAACGATGAGCAGTTCCACCAGGGTAAAACCTTTTCTCTTCATACTCTTCATGTACAAACACCTCCTGCAAAATATATACAATTCCACAAACCACACCACAACGCTTTTGGCCTTCACTCAAAACTATTTTCTTATTTCGGCCATCTACTCTTTACGAAAGCAATTAAAACAGTTCCAGGAATTTCTGTCAACGGGAAAACTACTTGGTTTTTCTCGAACCGGGCCGATGCGGTACCGTTTGAATCCTCTACCGTGCAAAAACAAACGTATCCACACAGCCAAGAGGTTTTCTCCGTTTCGGCAGGAGCATCCGAACACGGAATGCCCTGAAAAAGCGGCCGAAAAGAGCGTGAGAAAGCCCTTTCCGGCCGCTTTATGTCGCTGTATCGATGTCATGAAAAAACGGAACTTTCACCGGGGGAACTCCTCCCCCTTCTTCTTAATTTGCCTGGGTGTAAATCCAGTGATTCTCGCCAGGAGCGGTGCTGGTATCTGTAATTCGGGTTCCCAGGGTTCCCTCGGTACCGGAAGACCACATGATGAGCTCGTCCTTTACCACGGTTTCCTGAACCTTTTCTCCCGCCCCGGCGGTGGGAACCTGTTTCCCCACGAAGACGAGATCGGGAGATGCCGCATGGCCCTTAAGCAGGGAATACCCCCCGGCCACGGTGAGCTCCTTGTCGATGTAGGCTTCCAGAGCGGCCACATCGTCATCGTCGGGATAGGTCGATTTATCTGTGTAATACTGCAGCACAGCGCCCTTCATGGTCCGCAAATCCGAAATGACCTTGGTAGCCTCCGCCTTGTCGCTGCTGCTTCCCATGAGCATCATCATGGCTCCCGCAAGGATACCGATGATGACGATAACGATGAGCAGCTCCACCAGGGTAAAACCTTTCCTTCTCACGCTCTTCATGAATAAACACCCCCTACCGGAAATATTAGGTTTACAGCATGGTCTGAATGGCCCCGATGATGGGCATGAATACCGCCAGCGCCACCAGTGCCACCACGCCACCTACAAAAACGATTAGAACAGGTTCAAGAATAGATGTCAACTGGGAAACTTTTTGGTCCAGCTCCAGATCGTACCAGTCCGCCACCTTGTTCATCATTTCTTCCAGTTTTCCCGTCTGTTCCCCCACCGAGAGCATGTGGGCCACCATGGGAGGAAAGATCTTGAGTTTTTTGGCGCTCTCTCCCAGGGATGCTCCCTGCTTGGCGTTGTCCCGGAGCTCTCCGAAACCCTGGGCGATTTTCACGTTGTTCGCCACCTCCATGGTCATGTCCAGGCTCGGCAGAATGGGAACCCCCGCCTGCACCAGGGATCCCAGGGTACGCATGGTGCGGGCCATGATGGCCTTGAAGAGGATGTCGCCGAAGACGGGGAACTTGAGCTTGAGGGTATCCACGAATCCCCGGGTGGAACGCATGCGATGCAGGAGAACGAGCACCACCATGAGAATGACGAAGCCTCCCAGAAGAAAGGGCCATTTGTACTTGAGAAAATCCGCGAAGGCAAAAACCATGAGGGTGATTCGGGGCATTTCCGCATTCATTCCCGCAAAGACCTTCTGAAATTTGGGAACGATCACCGTTACCATGAGGTAGAGCACTCCCGTGGCGAAGAGCATGACCACGATAGGATAGGTAAGGGCGGATTTTATCTTTCTGGCCAGGGCATCCTGTTTTTCCAGAAAGGTGGCCACCCGGTCCAGGGTGATGTCCAGGAGCCCTCCCTCTTCTCCCGCCTGAACCATGGCGATCATGAGGGGAGAGAACTCCTTGCGCCGTTTCATGGCCACCGCCAGGGGATATCCGCCGTCGAGCAGCCGTTTGGTCTCTCCTATGGCATCTCCCAGGCGCTTGTTGGCGGTCTGGTCCTTGAGGATGTCCAGGGCCGATGCCAGGGTGAGCCCCGAGGAAATCATGGTGGCAAGCTGGCGGAAGAAGATGGCCTTATCCCGGACGGTGACGGTGGTAATTCTCTGGAGCCTTTCCAGCAGCGTCAGGGAAGTTTTTACACTCTTTCCCGGAGCGGTAGATCCGGGGGATGTTTTTTTTGCGGGAGCAGCTCTCCGAACCTCCCGAACGGCGATGGGCATGAGGTTCTGGCCTCGCAGCCAGGCTGCCACCTCCTCGGGCTGATTCGCCTGGTGCTCTCCCTCCTGGATGCTGCCGTTCTTGGCTCGGGCTCGGTAGGCGTAACGCATCTTCTTTCCTCCCTTCGAAAAAATCTTACATCATTTCAAAGACCAGGCGTTCCAGGTCTTTTCTGTCGTAGGCATATTTCTGGGCATGTTCGTAGGGAAAGAGTCCTTCCCGGACGCACCGCGCCAGATCCTGATCCATGGTATGCATTCCTGCGGCGGCGCTGGTCTGCATGATGCTTTTTACCTGCCCCACCTTGGCTTCCCGGATGCAGTTGCGCACCCCCGGAGTGGCATAGAGCAGTTCGGTGGCACAGATGCGCCCTCCCGAGGGAAGGGGAACAAGCTGTTGGGAGCAGATGCCGATGAGAATGTGGCTGATCTGCATGCGCACCTGCTGCTGCTGATGGGGGGGAAAGACGTCGATGATGCGGTCGATGCTCTGGGGGGCATCGGGGGTATGCAGGGTGGCAAAGACGAGATGCCCCGTTTCCGCGGCGGTTACGGCGGCACCGATGGTTTCGAGATCCCGCATTTCTCCCACCAGAATGACATCGGGATCCTGCCGCAGAGCCCGCTTGAGGGCCTCCGCGAAGGAGCTGGTGTCGCTCCCCACCTCCCGCTGGTGAATCACGGATCGTTCCGAGGAGTGGAGGTACTCTATGGGATCCTCGATGGTGATGATGTGACATCGGCGACTCATGTTGATGTGCCGGATCAGCGCCGCCAGGGTGGTGGATTTGCCGCTCCCCGTGGGGCCCGTGACGAGAAAGAGCCCCCGGAGATGCTCCGCCACTCCCTGAAGGCTTTTGGGAAGCCGCAGATCCTCCAGGGTACGGACGTTCTTGGGAATTACCCGGAGGGCCAGGGAAGGATTTCCCCGCTCGATGAAGCAGTTTCCCCGGAACCGGGATACCCGGCCTTCGGCAAAGGACATTTCAAAGCTGAAATCCATTTCGTAATGCTCTTCCACCCGCCGGACCTGTTCTTCCCGAAGAAGCTCCCGGATCATGGACCACACTTCGGAAGCCTGGAAGGCGGGGTAGGATGTCAGATATTCCAGCTCTCCGTCCTTACGCAGGGCCGGAGGAATGCCCACTCCGAGATGGAGGTCGCTGGCATCACTCCTAAGAGTCTCTTCCAGAAGCGTCACGATAGAGGTTGTCACGTCTCTCACCCCCTGGGATCCTTCCGGAGAAAGATCCGGATTCTTTGTACGTTACGCCATCGTTACGTGAAGCACCTCTTCCAGAGTGGTTTCCCCCTCGTAGACTTTGCGCAGCCCCTGCTCCCGAAGTGTTTTCATTCCTTCCGCCCGGGCCTGTTCATAAATATCCCGGGCGGTAGCGTTGGCCACGATGAGTTTTCGGATGGCTTCATCCACCAGCATGATTTCAAAGAGGGCGGTTCTTCCGGAGTATCCCGTTCCCCGGCAGGCGTCGCATCCCCGGGCCTTGTAGATACGGCTCCCCTTGGGGAGCATCTCGGGATCCGCAAGATTCTCCGGAACGATCATCTCCTCCCGGCAATAGACGCAGACCTTGCGGACCAGACGTTGAGCGATGGAGGCCATGAGGGAGGATGCCACCAGAAAGGGAGGAATCCCCATATCCGTAAGGCGCACCACCGTACTGGGGGCATCGTTGGTATGAAGGGTGGAAAAGACCGTGTGCCCCGTGAGAGCCGCCCGCACCGCCATTTGAGCAGTTTCGAGATCCCGGATTTCTCCGATCATGATCTTGTCCGGATCCTGCCGGAGGATGGACCGGAGAGCGCTGGCAAAGGTGAGCCCCGCCTTTTCGTTGACGTGTACCTGGTTGATACCGTGGATGCTGTATTCCACGGGATCTTCCACGGTAATCACGTTGGATTCGGGCTGATTGATCCGCTCCAGCATGGAGTAAAGGGTGGTGGATTTGCCGCTTCCCGTGGGGCCCGTAACGAGAATGATCCCGTAAGGCACCGTGAGGATATCCTCGATGGCCCGCTTATCTTCGGGGAAGAAGCCCACTTTATCGAGCCCCACGGAAGATTGTTCCTGATCCAGAATACGAATGACGATCTTTTCGCCGTACACCGTGGGGAGAGAGGATACCCGAAAATCCACCTTTCGGTTCTGTACTTTGAGGATTATTCGTCCGTCCTGGGGGCGCCGCTTGTCCGCGATATCCATGTTGGCCATGATCTTGATCCGGGAGGAAACCGCCGGATGACGATCCCGGGGGTACTCGTGAGCATCGAAGAGAGCCCCGTCCACCCGGAAGCGGATGCGCATGGTCTTTTCGTGAGGCTCCATGTGAATATCCGAGGTTCCTTCCCGCACCGCTTCGTTGATGAGCCGGTTCACCAGATCCACCGCAAAGGCTTCGTCCAGATAGGCCACACTGGTGGCACTATCCCGAAGGCGCTCCTCCGCGGTATCCAGCACCTCGATCTCTCCGGCCTCCTCTTCCTTTACCTGATAGATGTGGTCCAGGGCCCGGTTGATTTCCGAAAGCGTGGCAAGGTTGACATCCACCTCGTGATTGGTGTGCAGCCGGAGTTCGTCCAGAGAAAAGACGTCGAGAGGATCCGAGATGGCCACCATGAGGGTTCCGTTTCCGGTAACGGACATGGGGACCACCTTCAATCTCCGGGCCAGGTACTCCGGCACGAGCTGCAGCGCCTCGGGCATGGGGGTGAACCGGGAGAGGGAGACGATCTGTTTTTTGAGCTGGTTCCCCAGGGCTTCCACGACCTGGCGTTCCCCCACCCATCCCTTGGCGAGGAGTATCTCTCCCAAGCGCTCCCGGGTTCGTTTTTGTTCTTCCAGGGCCTGTTGGAGCTGGTCCTGGGTGATGGCCATGGCCTTGATGAGAATATCCCCAAGGCGAAGCTTTTCATCCCCCATGACAGGCAGCTCCTAGAACTTTCTCGATTTTTTCAAAAATCCGTATCCCAGGGGCAGAAGCAGAAGGATTCCCCCAAAGGAAAGCGATCCCAGGGAGCAGCCGCTGCCTCCCATGGTGCCCTTTGGCAGGGTATAGAATTTCCAGATGGGCCCCGTCCAGGTCCGTCCGTCCGGAGCGGAGGCGATAATCTGCCAGTAATAGATCTGATCGTAGGCCAGATCGGGATCGTAGATCATGTCCGTGATGCCCGTAGCCACCGCAGGCATGTTGCTGCCGCTGGTTCCGAGCCGCACCGTATAGGAAAGGCCGTTTACCAGGAGATTGCCTACAGTGCACCGCCACTGGAGGTTCTGTTCGATGGTCACCCGAGAGTTGCCCATCTCCTCGGGGTCCGTGATATCCGAAATGTCCGGAGGAGCCACGAGCTCGAAGGTAAGGGTTCCTCCGTCCCAGGTGGTAAATCTCCAGATGCTCCCCTCCAGGGTTTCCGCCGCTCTTTTCGCCACCACCTTCCAGAGGTAGGTCTGTTCGTACGCCAGGTTGGACACCGTATAGGCTTCCACGGTGAGCCCCGTTCCCCCGGATACGGGATTCTCGAGATCCTCATTGGTGGTGCCGAAGTAGATATCGTAGGTATAAAGGCTGCTAACATCTTCATCGCCACTGACAACCTGCCAAAGCAGGGTATAGCTCGTGTTGGGAATATCCGCCTGCCCATTCGTGGGAGTGACCACCTTGAGCTCCGCTCCCGAGGCCCCGGAAACCACACACATGAGAATACACACCATACCGCAGAATAACGCCCACCGCTTCATACTACCCCACCTCGCCTCGTTTTAATATTCTGGAACCTACTGCTCCTCTCCGGAATCCACGTCGATATTGAGTACCCCTTCTTCAATGAGAAGATCCATCTCCTCGGGAGATTTGAGTTCCTCTTCATCCGTTCCGGCTTCTTCTTGGGGCCCCAGAAGGAGCATATTCTCTTCCTGAAGCTTTTTATGAATACGCTGAAGAAGATCCTCGAGAATCTCTTTTTTCTCTTCCAGAAGAGCCGCAAGCTTTTCCTTGCCCTGAGCGATGGTTTCTCCGTCCAGAGCGATCCAGGAGCCCTTTTTCTTGAGGATCCCCAGCTGCAGCGCGAAGTCCACCACCGCCATTTCGTTGGGAATTCCCTTGCCGTAGACCAGGGTGGTGGAGGCGGTTCGGAAGGGAGGGGCGAGCTTGTTCTTCACCACCTTGATGTTGAGCTCGTGCCCGTAGGTTTCGTCTCCCCGGGTAAGTCCCTTACCCCGGCGCACGTCAATCCGGACGGAGGTGTAGAACTTGAGAGCCCGACCTCCCGTGGTGGTCTCCTGAGGGCCTCCGGGGCTGTATCCCGTGGAAATTTTCGCTCTAAGCTGGTTGATGAAGATTACCAAGCTGCCGCTTCGTGAGATGGCCGAGGCGAGCCGCCGAAGAGCGTAGGACATGAGCCGGGCCTGGAGCCCCAACTGAGACTCCCCGATGTCCTTGCCGTCGATCTCCGCCTTGGGAGTAAGGGCCGCCACGGAATCCACGATGACGATATCCACCGCACCGCTGCGCACCAGAGTTTCGAGTATGAAGAGGGCCTGTTCGCCGCTGTCGGGCTGGGAGAGCAAAAGGGAGGGAACATCCACGCCGAGAGCTGCCGCAAGCCGGGGATCCAAAGCGTGTTCCGCATCGATGAAGGCGGCGGTGCCTCCGTTTTTCTGGGCCTGAGCCACCGCATGAAGGGCCAGGGTGGTTTTCCCCGTGCCTTCATGACCGAAAATCTCCACGATTCTCCCCCGGGGAAATCCGCCGACACCCAGAGCCACGTCCAGAGGAAGTATCCCCGAGGAAATCACGGGAACGGGAGTTTCCGCCCTCTCTCCAAGACGCATAATCGCCCCGTCACCGAATTTGGACTTGATGTCGTCCAGAGCCTGGGCAAGCATATCTTCTTTCGTGAGTTCCTGTTTTCGAGCCATATTTCCCTCCGTTTTCCTGCAAAATTTCACCTCTACCAAGTTGCGAAACCTATGAGAGCTCGTAACTTTCGAGAGGAGAGTACCGGGGGCCCCGGGGAAGGAGTTCGCTCTTCATGAGAAGAAAGCGTTCCGTCTTCCAGGACCGACCGTAAAAAGCCGCATTTTCCAAAGCCTCCCGGGCTTCCCGGGAGATGACTCCGCCCTTGAATGCCCGGGCCACGGTAATGTGCGGCGAATAGGAACGCTTTTCTACGTCGATACCGCACCGAACAAGAATTTTTGCCAGTTCGGCGTGCAAATTTCCAAGCTGCGCCACCTCTCCGCAGAGCCCCACCCAGAGAATCCTCCCTCCCGATCCGGGAGGAAAGACACCCCAGGAGGAAAAGGAGAGTTCCAGGGGCTTTATTTCCGGAGGGGTTTCCCGGAGGGCTTCTTTCAGCTCTTCCAGTTTTTCGGAGGGAAGATCTCCGAGAAAGTGGAGCGTAATATGGAGCTGATCCCCCGAAAGCCACCGCACTCCGGGAGCCTTCATATGTTGAAGCAAACACCGCTTCTCCGCCTCTCCCAAGGGGAGGCAGAGAAAACTCCGAATGGCCCGGAAAGATTCCACGGCACTATCTACCTCTCGAAGGCGCTGAAATCCCCCAGGAGGATCTGGAGCGCCGCCCTTTGGGCCTGGGAACGCACGTCCCCCCGGGCTCCGGCAAAACGGAGACGGAGCTGCTTGGTTCGGTCCCCCTGGCTGAAGCCAAACCAGATGGTTCCTACGGGCTTATCCGAAGATCCTCCTCCGGGACCGGCTATGCCGGTGATGGAAAGAGCGATATCCGCGCCAAAAAGATCCCGCACCCCTTCCGCCATGGCGGCGGCACAGGCCTGGCTTACCGCTCCGTGTTCCTCCACCACCGCCGCAGGAACTCCGAGGAGCCTGATTTTCGAAGTGTTGGAGTAGGCCACCACGCCGCCGAGGAAGATTCGGGAAGATCCGGGAATTTCGGTGATGGCCCCCGCCAGAAGTCCCCCGGTGCAGGATTCCGCCACCGCAAGAGTCGTGTTCATTCGCGTATAGTCTATAACAAGTTTGTGTGCCAAACGCCATGCGGTTTTATCCACGCCTATCACCCTCCAAAAAGCTGGTATACATTTGCCATGCCGTCCTCAAGAAAGAGCCAGACAAGTCCTCGCACCACTGCGGCGGCACAGATTCCCCCCAGGGAAGAGGCCGTCATGCGTCCCAGGCCGCTCCAACGGGGGTAGAGAAGAAAGAGAGGAAAGGGGCGAATGAGAGTGAGCACCCGAAAGAGAAGAACTCCCGCCAAAGCGGTTCCCGGTTGGTTTCCCCACGTGGCGAGCCAGGTACCGCAAAAGAGATCCAGAACTATGGGAGATCCTTCTTCAGGGGGTTTTTCCTTTTGAACGTACCGCCACACCACGTAGGATCCGAAGATCCAGAGAGCCAGAAAAAGTTCCGGCGACACCGGCACAAGCTGAAAGAACAGAAAGGCCAGGAGTATTGCCCAAAGCCCTCCGGAGGGGAAACGGCATCCCAAACCTCCGAGAGTGGCAAGCCATCCCTGCCAGGTTCGGGGAAGGGGGATCGGAGAAAAAGACGATGAAGAGAGCATCAGAGAATTTCTCCACGGAGATCGTGTTCCAAGGCTTCAAGAATCCGTACCTTCACCCGATTTCCGGGATCCACAGCTTTTTCCGGAAGCGCCATTTCGATCTGTCCGTCCACATCCGGAGCCTCCCTATAGGAGCGTCCCAGAAGGATGGCACCCTCCCGCTGCTCCACCACCACCTCAAGCTCCTTTCCCAGGAGTGTTTCCTGGTGTTGCAGGGAAATTTCCTCTTGCAGCGCCATGACCCGCTCCAGTCTTTCCCGGGCCTCCGAAGGATCCACCTGATCCGGATAGGATGCTCCCGGAGTGCCTTCCTCGGGGGAGTAGACGAAACAGCCCAGCCGATGAAAGCGCACCAGCTTCAGAAAATCCAGAAGTTCTTCAAAAGCCCGTCGATCCTCTCCGGGAAATCCTACCATAATGGTGGTACGAAAAACCATGGCGGGAGAGATTTTTCGGGCAGTTTCGAAGATGCTTTCCAATCTTTTTCGGGAATCCCTGCGGTTCATCCTTTCCAAGATTCTCTCATCTCCATGCTGTACGGGAATGTCCGCATACGGGATTACCTGGGGAATATGGAGAACCTCCCTCCAAAAGGTTTCCCCGATTCCCCCAGGGTGAAGATAGAGCAGCCGAAGCCAGATATCCCGAGGAAGAATGTCCCCCAGATCCCGGAGCAACCCCGGAAGGGATTCCCTTGGAGAGAGATCCTCTCCGTATCTCGTAATATCCTGACCTATGATGCAAAGTTCCCGGGCTCCCTCCTCCACGAGAGTCCGGGCCTCCTCCAGGAGAAACTCCCGGGGGACACTCCGGAGAGGCCCCCGGATGGCGGGAATGGTGCAATAGCTGCAATGATTGCTGCATCCTTCCACAATTTTGAGAGACCGCACCCAGGGAGCCTGGGAGGAGAGACGGATTCTGGCAGGCAGCCTCCCCAGCTCTTTCTCGAATCCGAAAAGGGCCCCAAGCTCGCTCCACCCCTCACAGGGTATCCAGTAGTCCACCTTGGGGAGTTCTTTTCGGAGTTCCTCTCCGAAACGGCTGTAAAGACAGCCTATCACCCCGATGGCGGAGAGAACCCCCCGGGCCTTGAGATTCTCCAGATCGAAGATGGCCCGAAGGCTCTCCTCGATGGCGGGAACGATAAAGCCGCAGGTGTTCACGAATCCCCAGTCCGCTTCCTCGGGAGAATCCACCATCTTGGCTCCGGCCCGGACAAAAACCTCTGCGAAACGCTGGCTGTCCACGTCGTTTTTGGAGCATCCCAGGGTATGAAGGAATACCCGGGGAAAGGGGGCTCTCTTTTTAGGAATCACGCATCCCCCCCTGGGAATCAAAAATCAAGGTCTTTACCTCCCCGGTTTTTCCCAGGGACTCCTTGGTTTTGCCGAACCACCTCACCGATACGGCCCCAGCGTTACCCAGTCGAACCGCCAGGCTTTTATTTAGAGGGAAGGTGCGGCTTTCTCCTTTTTTAAGGGTTCCCACGAAGAGCACCGTATTTCCCTGAGCTACACGCACCCAGCAGGCCCCGGAAGCGGAAAGCACCAGTTCCCGGCTCTCTTCGCCACTTTCTTCCGCAGAGGCATTCCCCGCTTCATAAAGCCAGGGATAATCCTTCCGGGCCGCCTCTTGGGCCTGGGTAGGAAGAGGAATCAGAGCTACCTGGGCATCCCCCTCTACGGAAGGGGCGGCAGGCTTTTCCGGAGCGACCGTAGGAGCGGGGGAAGGAACTTGGGTAGGTACAATTGCCACCTCCACGGGAGCTGCAGCAGTCTCTTCGGAAGAGGCTGCTTCGGGAAGTTCTGCCGGGAATGGCGACGAAACTTCCCCCGAGGCCACCCGTTCCGCCGGGGTGGGTTTGGGATCCCGATGCAGGGCTTCGAAGATCATGTCCCGCTGCATCCACGCAAAAAATCCACCCCCCGCCACGAAAAGAAAGAGGACGATGTAGAGCCACCCCACCGCCACCCGGCGGAAGCCCTTGGGGGCGGAGCTGAGGGAATGCACCGAGGGTTCCTCATCCTCATCTTTCCGGGGAAAGACCCGGCTGTATTCCTCCCAGAGTTCGGGCTCCTTCAGAAAAGCCAGGTAGTTCCGGATAAATCCCCGGGCATAGACGAGGGCGGGGAATTCTTCCATATCCCCTTCCTCGATGGCCACAATGTATCTCTCTCGAATATGAAGCTTTGACGCTACATCCTTTGTGGTGATACCCTTTTCCTCCCGCCGGGAACGAAGATAGGTTCCCAACTCGTGCAGTGTTCTTCCCTCCTCAGGCATGAGACAACCCCTCCAACGCAGCTTCGTATAGTGCCCGGGCGGATTCCTCCGGCCGGGGAGCGGTAAAGACCGCACTTCCCGCGACAAGAACGTCGCACCCCCGGCGAACGAGATCCGCCGCACGCTCCACGGAAACCCCTCCATCGATCTGAATGAGGAAATCCAAATTCCGTACCGTCCTCCGACGATGAAGGGCTTCTACCTTTTCCAGCACCTCCGGAATGAAGGACTGCCCTCCGAATCCGGGGTTGACGGACATGACAAGCACAAGATCCACCAGAGGAAGAATGGGATAGATCATCTCCACGGGAGTTCCCGGATTCAGCGATATACCCGCCTTGCAGGAAGTCGTGCGGATTCTCTGCAAAAGCCGATGGGCATGGTGGGTGGCCTCCACATGAAAGACGAGATAGGAGGGATCTGCCGGAAGAAAGTATTCTACGAAGGTTTCCGGGTTCTCCACCATGAGATGCACATCCAGCACCGATTCGGGAAAGGCGCCCCGCAATGCCTTGGCAAGCAGAGGTCCGTAGGTCATGTTGGGAACGAAGTGCCCGTCCATGACATCCACGTGAATCCAGGAGGCATACTCCCCGAGAGAGGCCAGGCTCTCCTGCATACGAAGGGGATTCGCCGAAAGAAGAGAAGGTGCAATGACGGGATCCGGGCGCTTTCTCCCCTCGGGAACCGAAGAATTTACCGATACCGTTCCTGCCATACAAACTCTCCTCCCAGATAAATAGTTATGGCCGCTTCATTGACGTAGGGGGCCTCCATGGAGATATACTCCCCTCCGGATACTTCCTTATCCACCAGTTTGCGGCTTCCCCGAGCGTCCACGAGCTCGATGGTAAGCGTAAGAGGCTTCGAAAGGGGAGGCACCTGGTAGCGGATTCTCGCCTTCTTTCCCGCCTCCTGGGGCTGCTCCTGCACGGGGGGCCTGGTGGGTTGAGGCACAGACGACGCGGGCGTCGGAGCAGGGCTGATCTGGGGAGATTCTCCCGGAGTTCCAGGAGATGGAACAATTCCCGGTATGGCGGGAGTTTTCACCTCCGGGGCCGGTGCGGCGGATTTTTTCATGGTGGATACCACCAGGTTCACCGGAGAATTTTTCCGTACCGAAGAACCCTCGTTGGGAGAAACCCGGATAACCACTCCGGGGGGGCTTGCCTGGGTATAGTGATACCGAAGGCTTCCCAGAGTGAGCCCCGCCTGACTCAACAGGGTCTTGGCTTCATCCTCCATGCGCCCCGCAAGATTGGGAATTTTCACGGTTCCTGCGGAACTCTCCTCCCCCTGACAGAGAAGAAGATCCACCCGGGCTCCCCGAGGAAGAGCCACCGGGGAAGAGGGGCTCTGGGCGATCACAGTACCCGGGGCAGCTCCCTCCCGGGGAACCCGCAGAATATCCCCGGGAACGAAGCCGGATTCCGTCAGAGTTTTCACCGCAAGGCCGTACTCCATGTTACGCACGTCCGGCAGGGGGTAACGCTGCCCCCCCTTGCTCACCTTGAGAATGAGCACCTGGCCCTTCTTCATAAGGGTTCCCGGAGCGGGCCACTGAGCTACCACCACGCCCTCCCGCTTGGCGGAATCCACCTGATCCACCCGGGCTACAAGTCCCGAGCTCTGCACGTGTCCCACCGCCTCGATCACCGCCATGCCCTCCAGGGAGGGGGAGGCGATCTCTTTTCCTCCGAAGAAGATCATATAGAAGATGAGCGCCGCCGAGCTGAGAATAACCAGAAGAACAAGAGATAGGGTTACAAAAAAGAGCTTCCGCATCGAATCCTCCTCAATCAATCACAATCGCTGTACCAGGGTCAGCGTCTTTTCCTTCCGGAGCCTATTCCAAACCTTCCGGGCGCTTCATCAGAAGAGCCGCGAAGAAACCATCGCTCCAGGGAGTAGAGGGATAGGCATATCTTCCCCAAGGCTTTCCCCGATGAGCGAAGGGTGGAGCTTCCCGAAGAGGCACCTCCACCAGAGAGGGGTTCTCTCTCAATGCCTCCGCCAGGGATTCTTCGTTTTCCTCCCGGAGAAGACTGCAGGTACAGTAAAGAAGGTATCCTCCGGGGCGGAGCATCTCGCCTCCCCGAGCGAGAAGACGCCGCTGGAGCTTTGCAAGCACCCGGACATCCCTTGGCTTGATCCGGAACTTTCCCTCGGGATGGCGCTGCCAGGTTCCGGAACCCGAGCAGGGAGCATCCAGAAGAATCATATCAAATCCTGCGGAATCCTCCAGCTCCAAAGCGTCCCCTCTCCGAATCCGCACTCTTTTTTCGTACCCCAGCCGGGGAAGTTCCCTTTCGAGGGCCCGGATTTTTCCTTCCGAAACTTCCCAGGCCTCCAGAACAGCCTCGGGATAGCTCCGGGCCAGAAGACCGGTTTTTCCTCCCCGACCCGCACACATATCGAGAATCCGGGGTTTCTTTCCGAGAGAGGGAAAAAAGAAAGATGCCCCCAGAGAGGACTCCCCCTGAGGAGTGATTTCTCCTCGGAGATACGAGGGCAGGTCCGAAACGACACACGTGCCGGAGGTGCGGAGCGAAAAGGAAAGAAGAGGAGAAATCCAGCTTTTAAGGCCCTTCGATGCAAACTCTTCGGCAATCCGAGCAAGATCGTGCGACGGGGCAAGGCGAAAGGAGCCGTAGGGACGTATTCTATAAAGCCTCAGGATTTCTTTGGTTTCGCCGTAGCCGTGCTGTACTTCCATTTCGTGAACAAACCACCGGGGAAGCCCCTGGAGAAGACCCAGGGAAAAGAGATCTCCCTTGTGTTCCAGCTCCTTCAGAAGAGGGACCGCCTTTTCCGGAAGATGGCGCAGCGTGGCATTGAGGATCCGGGCTTCTTTCTCGTAGTTTTTCTGACGCAGCCATGCCACCAGGGCACTTACAAGCACCGGAGGAGCGAAGTTGCGAAGCGTCAGGATTCCTCCGGCACCAACAAGAAAAGCGTGGCGCACTTCCCGGGGAAGGTCGTTCCAGGAAACCCGCACCAGCTTTTTCAGAAGATATTCCCATAAAAGCTGTTTTCGCAAGGCTCCGTAAAGCAGACCCGTAGCCAGGGTCTGTTCCGGCTTGCGATCCACCTGATCGAGTACCTTTCTCAGGGCTTCACTGGCATACTCTCCCCGCTCCACCCCCGCATAGGCCGTCAGGGCAGCTTCTATACCCCGCACCTCTAACGCACCCTGGCGAGAGAGGCCATGCGCCCGCTCTTGCGGAAAGACGCTTCCCCGAAGACATGAGCACTCTCCAGGGAAGGTTCACAAAGCTCGACGGGGAGGTTCGAAGCTTTTCGAACCTCCCCGAGAAGGGTCTCCCGAGGGGCGCTAATCATTCCGGCCTCCGAAGGCTCCTCGCAGCAGGAGAAGCCGTACGAGCTGGGCGAGAGCCATGAGGGTGGCCGCCACATACGTCATAGCCGCCGCCCGAAGCACCTTCCGGGCTCCCGTAAGCTCCGAGGCATCCAGAGTACCGGTGTTTCCGAGAACCCGGAGCGCCCGGGCACTGGCATCGAGCTCCACCGGCAGCGTAACGAGATGGAAGGCAAGCACTCCCAGAAAGAAGATAATTCCCAGATCCATCATGGTGGGAGAGCGCATGAGCAGGCCTATGAAAAAGAGCGGAAAGGCCAGGACGGAGCTGAAATTCACCACCGGAACCACGGAGTTGCGGATCCGCAGAGGAGCATAGCCCTTGAGATCCTGCACCGCATGTCCCGCCTCGTGGGCTGCCACGCCGATGGCGGCGATGCTGGAGCTTCCGTAAACGCTGTCCGAAAGACGGAGAACCTTCCGGGCGGGATCATAGTGATCCGTAAGATTACCCCCCACTCTTTCCACGGGAATGTTCTGCAACCCGTAACCGTCGAGAAGCTTCCGGGCCACACTGCTTGCGGTAACTCCCCGGCGAGTGGGCACGCGGCTGTATTTCTGAAACGTCGATTTGATTTTCATCTGGGCCCAAAAGGCGAAAATCAGCGCTGGAATAAGCAGCAGAAAAGTGCTGTCGAAAAAAGGGTAGTACATCATGTATAGTCCACCTCCTCCAACTCAAAATACCGATCCGGCCCGAGAGCCACATCGGTATTTTACACGAATTCCTCCGAAAAAGGCCAGCAGTGAACCGAGGATTAGCCTCGATAAAATTTCCGGATGGATTCCACTACCCGCTCCTGCTCTTGTGAAGTGAGTTCCGGGAACATGGGAAGAGCGAGACACTCCTCGCAAAGCTTCTCCGATTCGGGGCAGAGAACTCCCGAGGAGAGATATTCCTCGAAACAGCGTTGCCGATGAAGGCTTCGGGGATAATAGACCCGGCTTCCCACGCCCCGCTCCTTGAGGAATTCCTGAAGTTCGTCTCTTTTCCGGGCACGGACCACGTACTGGTGATAGACGTGGTAGTTTCCCCGGGCCTCCTTGGGAATATGAATCACATCCCCGAGATTCGCCTGAGCGAAAAGCTCTTCATATCGATCCGCCACGGTGCGGCGTTCGAGATTCCACTCCTCCACATGGGGGAGCCGAGCCCGGAGAATTGCGGCCTGAAGCGCATCCAGCCGGCTGTTCAGCCCGACTTTATCGTGGAAATAGGTCTGCCCCGCTCCATGCACCCGAAGAAGACGGATCTCCTCCGCAAGCTCCGGGGAATTCGTGGTGACCATGCCCCCATCCCCGTAACAACCCAGGTTTTTGGTGGGAAAGAAGGAAAAGCATCCCAGATCTCCTATGCTTCCCCCCCGCCGGGGAACACCTTCGATCTCTCGCCAAGCTCCGAAGGACTGGGCGCAATCTTCCACCAGGGCTATGCCCCGCTCCCGAAGAAGAGGAGCTATTTCTTCCAACTCGCACATCTGGCCGAAGAGATGCACCGCAATAACCGCTTTGGTGCGTGGGGTGAGAGCCTCCAGAATCTGCCGAGAGTCCATGTTGTACGTTTCGGGGTCGATATCCACGAAGACGGGCTTCGCCCCGGATCGAACGATGCAGCTTGCGGAGGCAAAGAAGGTGAAGGGAGTGGTAATTACCTCGTCTCCTTCGCCAATGCCAAGCCCCATAAGGGCCAGGAGAAGAGCGTCGCTTCCCGAGGCACAGCCCACGGCAAAGGGCACCTCCAGATAGGAGGACACCTCCTGCTCGAAGTCCTGGACCTCCTTTCCCAGAATAAAGTGCTGGGATTCCAGGACTCTTTCGATTCCCTCCCGGACCTCGTTACGAATTCGCTGGTAGTTTCGGGTAAGTTCAAATGCGGGAATGGCTCGTTCTTCCATAGTTTTCTTCCTCCTCGGGGCATCCCGGATTTCTCCGGAAATGCGTCGCAAAAGTGCGGCTTAAGCTTTTTAGGTGTTCGCAGGAAACAGCGAAGGTCATTCTTCTCTACACAACATTTTCCCCGGAAGAAAGCTCTTTGTGGCGTTTTCGGAAGGCTGAAAAATCTTCAGAAGTTCCGGATATTCTCTTCCTCTCCGTCATTGGGTTCCGCAAGCATTTCCTGGGAAACCTTGAGATGATCCTGCATGAGAGATACCGCCTTTTCAGCATCCCGTTCCTGGAGGGCTTTGAGAATGTTCCGGTGTTCCTCGATGCTGGGGTTCGTTTCGATGTCGTAAAAGGGATCGTAAAATACGATAAAGACGTTGGTTCTCGCAAGAATGTTATCTACGTACTCCCCAAGAATCCGGTTTCCGCTTGCATCGGCAATGATACGATGGAAGGTTTCGTTAATTTCGAGATATTGCTCCAGATTTTTCTCCTTGAAGGCCTGTTCTTCGGATAGAATGGATTCTTCCAGGCGGCGGAGGTGTTTTTCCGCCACGTTCTTCGCCGCCAGCCGAACCGCGAGGCTCTCCAGCTGCTCTCTCACGAGGTAGGCATTTTCTACCTCTTTCTTGGAAGGAGATACGAGTCTCGCTCCGCTGTTAGGTATAATAAGCACAAGTCCCTCGCTGGCGAGGCGTCGCAAAGCCTCTCTCACGGGGGTGCGGCTCACTCCCATCTGCACTGCTATGTTCACTTCCGGCAACCGTTGCCCCGGCTTCATCTGCTTGGTGATGATCTTGTGGCGGAGCTCCTGATACACGTAGTCGGCGGATGTGGTGTACAGCCTCGGGTCTCTCACTGGGGAAGTCCCTCCTTCATGACCTGCTATGGTACGGTACTATTCGCACATTTGCATTTCAAGGTATTGACGATATGTGATTAACATACCTTACCATACATATTTCTCTCGTACAACTATTTTTACTTAGTATACTTGGAGGTGTCTTATGCAATCTTTCAATATTCCTCATTTTTCCAGAAAAATCTCCCTTCCCTCCTCCCCTCTCATCGAATACATCCGCATGGGGCTGGAGCATCAGGCAATTCCCCTGTCTTCGGGGCAGCCACATCCTTCCTGTTTTCCCCTGGAAGCTTTGGCAGAAGCTTCCAGAAAGGGAATTCTGGAAATGGGAGAGCGGTTTCTGCGCTATGGCAGCAGCCGAGGTTTGGGGCCTCTGCGATCCTGGATTCTCGAGTGGCTCCGGCGGGAAGGTATATGCTCCCCCGATGTTTCGGAAGGGGAGATCATGCTGGTTCCGGGCTGTCAGTTCGGGTTCGACCTGATTTGTCAGGCCTTTCTGGAGGCTGGCGATGCGGTGGCCATGGATGCCCCATGCTATCCGGACTCCTGGTGTACCGTCCAGCGGCGGGGAGGACGGATTCTCCCTCTTCCGGTGGATGACGAGGGGCTTCGGGTGGAATCTCTGGAAGACCTCCTGGAACGGGGGGAACGGCCAAAGCTGGTCTACTCCATTCCCACCTACCAGAATCCCCGGGGATGCTCCCTCTTTCCTTCCCGGGTGACGAGGCTGGCGGAACTGGCGGAACAGTACAATTTCTACCTGCTCCTGGATGATCCCTATCGCTTCCTCCCCCTGGACGAACCTCTGCGCCGGGGAAAGGACCATTTTCCCTGGCACGCCTGGGAGAGCGGAAGGATTCTCTGGATGAGCTCCTTTTCCAAGATCATCGCTCCGGGACTTCGAAGCGGCTGGATTCTCGCCCCCCGAGAGGTGATAGCTCTTCTGGGAGCGTTGCAGGAGATGTCCTGTATCTCTCCCCCCGCAGCGGGATCCCTGGGGCTTTTCATCTATCTGAGAGATCAAGGAATAGATTCCCAGCTCGAATTTCTCCGAAAGGAGCTTTCCGCCAAACGGGAGCTTCTTCTCTCCGGATTCGAAAGCTCCTCCCTCTTCTCCCGGGGATGCTCCCTCCCCAGAGCCCTGGGAGGCACTTTTCTTTCGCTCTTTCTTCCCCCGGCTCTCGAGGCATCCCCGGTGGCCCGCAAGCTGGTGACCGAAAAAGGGGTGGCCACCATCCCGGAAAGGGCGTTCTGGCCTCCCCTGGAGGGAGTGCGGAAGGCTCCGGATACTTTTTTGCGGCTTTCCTACTCCTGGGTCAATCCCGAAGACGTCTCCCCCTGTGTAAACGCTCTGGAGGAGGTGATGCAGTCATGCGGCTTGTAGTGCTGGTTCTTTCTCTGGGATCGATTTTCTTTTACGGTAAGGCCCTGGGAGGGCTCGGAGGCTACCTCGTGGAACGGGGAGATCCCTGGCTTATCGTTCTCGGCCTTGGGGGAGGCACCCTCTGTGCCCTGGGGGCCCTCTTTTTGTGGAAGCGCTTTATGGAGAAGTAGCTCGAAAACTCTCCCAGAGATTGGAAGTACACCTCAGGGCGAGCTCTTCCCGGCATGCGGGGAAGCTCCGGTCAGAGCCAGAGAGAGGAGCTCCTGCGCCCGGAGGCGAAGCTCTTCGAAACCGTGGCTCCCCCGACGGGCACAGATTTTAGCCTCCTCCCGGCAGAGGAGGCATTGCCGGGGAGGAAGGCCGAGCTCGCTCCGGGAAAGCCCTCCTTCAGAAGAAATCACATCCAGATCCAGCAGCCGCCCCCAGGGAAGTTCTTCTTCCAGGACGATGCAGGCTTTCTTGACCTCCCGGGGGGAAGGCCTGGAACCACCGAAGAGAAGAGCCTTTCCCGCTCCGTTGTCGCAGAATCTCCGGGAAGCGGCGGCAAGCGGAGGAATACGGCGAAGGAGAGCTTTTTCCGTAACACCGAGACACTCGAGATCCCCTGGAAGATGCTTGGGAAGCCCCGGCAGATTGAGACATATCTGGAGCACCCAGGCATGTTCCCCAAGAAGCTCCTTCTGGAGGTCTCTCCGGGCTTCCCGGCCTTCGAGAAGGGCGGCGAACTCCTCTTCGCGAGGAACCTGCATGTCATTCATGGCCCTGCCCCTCCCAAAGCTTCCGAAGCTTTCCGAAGGATTCGAGAATCTCCCTTCGCTCCACCCGGCTTACGGAAAGCCGCACATAGCCGATGTCCCTCCTCGGAGATCCCACGTAAAAACGCTCTCCTCCCTGAAGAAGAATTCCCTCTTTCTGAGCCCGCCGCTCCATATCCCTTCCGCCGCCCTCCGGCACGGGAACCCAGAGATAGAGGCCTCCCGAAGGAATTTCCAGAGACGAGGGGGGAAGAATGTCCTGAAGAAGGGATCCCAGAAGAAGCATGCGCTCCTTCATTTCGCTCCGCACCCGGGAAAGCACCTCATCGAGATAGTTCTCTTCGAGAAAGCGCAGCACCGTCTTCTGGGAAAGGGCCGAAGAGTAGCCGGTGTTGCGCATCTTGCAGCGGCAGCACTCTTTCCATATGTTCTGAGGAAGGAGCATGTACCCGATGCGAAGTCCCGGAAAAAGAAGCTGACTGAAAGATCCGCAGTACAGCACCCGTTCTGCCCCCCGCATGGCCTTGAGAGCGGGCACCGAAGATTCTCCGTACCGAAGCTCTCCGTAAGCGTCGTCCTCGAGTATCCAGAATTTCCTCCCTCGGGAAAGCTCCAGAAGCTGCTGCCGTATCTCCATGGAAAGAGTGCGCCCCGTGGGATTCTGAAAGCTGGGCACGAGAAAGAGCGCATCTTCCTCGCCGAGAGCGGAAAGAATGGCTTCCCAGAAGCTCCAGTTTCGGGGCAGCGAAGAGAGCTGCATGCCCCGGGATCGAGCCATGCCGGCAATCTGGGGATAGGTGAGCTCCTCCGCCCAGAGGCGTCGCACTCCCAGAGAGGAAAGCACCTCCAGGGAGAGAGCGAGCCCTTCCTGAACCCCCGAAGTTACGAGAACATCCTTCCAGGATGCGGGGATTCCCCGGCCCGCCGCATGCCGGGTGAGGGCCTTGCGAAGTTCGAGAAAACCCGCCACGGGGCTTCCCAGGAGGGAGGAACAGCTCCGCCGCATCTCCTCCCGAAGAAGGGACGCCACGAGAGACGTGGGCAGAAGCTCCGGAGAGGGAAGCTCCGTGGCAAAATCTACGTAATTCCGGGCAGGCCCCTCCGAAATCCCCGTTCCCGGAAGTTCCTGAACGTAGATGCCGCTCCTTTTTCTGGAGCAGACCAGCTCCTCCTCCTCCAGAAGGGCGTAGGCCTCCGCCACGGTATTCCGGGAGATGCCGTGAGCTTCCGCAAGGGATCGACTTCCGGGAAGCCGGTATCCCCCCGGAAGGGTTCCGGAAAGGATCATTCTCCGGAGATGCTCCGCTATCTGACGATACATGGGAAGCGAACTTTCTCGATGAAGAGGAATGTCGATCATGGGGTCTTCCTTTCCTGGAACCTTTCATTTCAAGCTTTTCCGAGACCCCTGACAGGGCTTCGGCTTTCTGTTATACTGCGGCTTTCGCCGATAACACCCATTTTCGAGGGGAGGAAAAGGGACATGCCCCAGCCGGATGCGCTTATTTTCGATGTGGACGGAGTTCTTGTGGACGCTAACGACACCTATCTCAAGGTCATTCAGAAGGCTCTGGAAACCTTTCTGAGAGGTGCGGGAACCACGGCCTCCGGAGAGAAATGCTTTACTCTCTTCCAATACCGCAGTGCCAAGGGACACCCCAGCTTCAATGACGATTACGACCTGGCCTGGTTCGGCCTTGCCGCCCTTCTGGAGTTTCGGGAATTCTCGGGCTTCTCTCAAGAGGAGGCCCCGGAACTTCCCGAAGAGATCTGGACAAATCTCCTGAAGGAGTGCCCCCGGGAGAAAACCCTCTCCTGGCTGGACCGCCGGTTTCCCCGGAGCCCCTCCAGGGATGAGATTCGCACTCTCTGCGAGGAGATCTACTTCGGAGAGGAATACTCCCGCATTACGGGGAAAAACCCCCTTCATCCGCCGGCAAAGGGACTCTGGAAACTGGATACCCCCCTGGTGCGATGGCATTGGAGCAGCCTTCCCCTTCCTTCGGCCATCTACACAGGAAGGCCCGAAACGGAACTTCGCCTCGCTCTGGGTACCCTGGGGTGGGAGGACTTTCCCCGAGACCGCTGCATAACCCCGGATTCGGGAATTTCCAAACCCTCCCCCGAGGGATTGGAAATTCTGGCGGAGAGAATGCGGAGCAGACACCCCGCCTTTTTCGGAGATTCCCAAAGCGATGCCCAGGCCTTTCGCTCCTATGGCAGAGGATCTTTTTTCGCCATAGGCTCTCTTATTCCGGATATGCCCCGCTGGCACGCCTCTCTTGACGAAGCTCTGGAAAATCTGGGAATTTCCAGAAAATCCCCGGAATAATTCCTTCGACGTACATTTCATGAAAGAGACACCCCAGGAATGTAGGCAATCCCCCCTCGTGCACCGTGAAGGGGGATTGCCTGTTCTTTCTCGACATGAGGAAAACCCGTTCGGTCAATGCCGGCTCTCGGTCTCCCGGATTTTGCGTATGATATCCTCCCTTGCGGGATCCCGGAGGTACTCCCAGGTGACCGGGGGAACGAGCTTTCGCAAGTCTTCCCACCGATCCTCCCGGATGAGCTGCCGTACCGTGGAGGCGGAGATGGCCGCACCCTCCTCCTCTTTTCGGGGGATTTCCACGAGCTCGATATTGCGGGAAGGCAGAATGGCTTTCATGGCATGGTTATACTGCCGGGTGACGGGGCAGTAGGGTTCGGTTCCCACGAAGCGACGGGAAAGCCCCAGCTCTTCTCCGAAAAGGTTCGCGAAGAGAGTGACGTCCAGAGATGCCTGGATGTGGGCCTTCTTCATGCTGTCCGCATCCCTGAGAAAGTAGGCGGGAAAGGTGGCGGGGGATACCGCGTAATCCCCGCTGGGAAGCACCGTTACGTTGACAAGATCCTCCACGCCCCGCCGGACCAGGTCGATGCGGTGGGCAAAGGGAAAGAGGGAAAGGTCCGCCTGCACCACTATCACATACAGATGATCGCACCGGGAGGCGGCTTCTTCGATAAGATATCGATGACCCCGAGTAAAGGGGTTGCAGTTCACCACCACCCCTCCGGCGAGGTTTTTTCCTTCGGGAAGATCCGCCCGATGCTGTCGCAGCATCTGGCGGTAGCTCCGGATACCGGGCTCTCCCATTTCGAGAAGTACCACCGGGTTGTACCGGGCGATCTCCTGAAATCCGAAAGACAGAAACCGTTCCGCCGCACCGGCCTTGGTAAAGACGAAGAGTGAGGTCCGCCCCTTCTGACGGGCGTGGGAGATCACTGCGGAAATGACCTTGGAAGAATAGCCTCCTTCCTGCAGCGAGGCATCCACCGCCACCATCTTGATGATCTTGCCGTCCAGGCTGGCGGTGGCGCAGACTTCTCCGTCCTCATTCTCAAGACATACGGTCAACTCCGGAGAACCTTCGAAGACCAGGTTTTCCTTTTCCAGAAGAGAAGAGACCCGAGACCGCACCGAAGCATCGGGATTTTCGTACAAACGCAGTTCGTAAGCATCAAACATGAAAACAGCTCCTTACGGCGGATAAAGACGATAAATCGGGTTGTAGAACCTTCGAGAAACCGGAAATTACAGTTGATGTTTCAGTATTTTTCCTATGGGAGAACGGGGAAAATCTTCCACGAACTCCACATGTCGCGGCACTTTGTAGTGAGCCAGCCGCTCCCGGCAGAAGGCCACCATCTCTCGGGAAGTAAGCTCCGGGCCTTCCTGAGGATGCAGGGCCACGTAGGCTTTTATGGTCTGCCCGCTGATGGGGTTTTCCACTCCCACCACGGCGCTTTCCCGCACCCGGGGATGTTCGTTCAGCACCGCCTCCACCTCCTGGGGATAGACGTTGAAGCCGCTGACGATCATCATATCGCTCACCCGATCCAGCACCGTGAGGTATCCCTTTTCGTCGAGGCGCACCACATCCCCGGTGTTGAACCATCCGTTCTGGAAACGCTCCCGGGTAAGGTCCGGCGCTCCGAGATACTCCCGGGCCACACTGGGCCCCCGGAGCCAGAGAACTCCATCGTTTCCCGGAGGGAGCACATGTCCATCCTCCCCCCGAACTTCCGCTTCGAAGCCGGGAAGAAGGGTTCCCACGGTGCCCTGTTTTTTGCTCTCATAGGTGGGGTTCACGCTCACCACGGGAGAAGTTTCGGTAAGTCCATATCCTTCGAGCACTCCCAGTCCGAGAAGGCGCTCGCATTTTTCATCGAGCCGCAGGGGGAAACGATCTCCTCCGGAGACGAGAAGCTCCAGGGACGAAAGGTCCGGTTTGTACTTCGCCGCCGCTCCGATAAGCATGGCTATCATGGTGGGCACCGCCACCAGCGCGGTGCACCGGGTTTCCTGAAGAACCTTCAGGGTGTTTTCCGGGGGCATGAAGGAGGGCACCACAACCTCTCCCATGTCGGGAACGAGAAGAGGAAGAATACTCGCCACGGTAAAGCCGAAGGCGTGAAAGTTCGGCAGCACGTTGAACATGGTCTTGCCGCCTCCCAGGCCGGGAACGTGTTCGAAGGCAGCCTGAACGTTGCTGAAAACGTTGCCGTGCGTCAGGGGAACTGCCTTGGGGTTCCCCGTGGTTCCCGAGGTAAAGAAAATCACCGCGTGATCCTCTTCGGGATTCGCGAGATCCTGTTTTTTACCCCGGCAAAGAGAAAATTCTCCATCCAGAGTTGCCACGGAATAGGGGAAATCTCCAGCCTTCTCCTGAAGAAGTTCGAGCTGGGGCTTCGCAAAATCCGGCACCACCACGGAAAAAAGCTCCGCTCTCTGGACGTTGCGCAAGGTGGCTCCGGGGCCCGCGAGAAAATTGAGAGGCACCACACACCCCCCGAGCCTCCAGGCCGCCGCACAAAGAGCGAGAAAGGCGGGAGAGTTGGGCAGAAGCGAACCTATTCTCTGACAGGGAGCGAACCCCGCCTTTTTGAGCTTCTCCTCCATGGACTCCACAAGTCCGAAAAAGGAGCTCTTGGTCCGCCATTCTCCCTTCCACCAGAAATACCGCTCTTCGCCGCTCCGGTGTTCCATCCGTTCTTCCAGTCGATTGTACACAATGGTCCCCTCCAGATCCGCATCCTCCCACACACCGAGGAGAAGCGGAGAGTATATGGTAAAAAGATGAAAGCCTTAGTTCAAAAAGCTCTCTTCTCCCTGCAGCTTCCTCGGAGAAGAGAGGCTATTCCGCTGCTTGGTCCTGGTTTCGCAAAAAGAGCGCAAGAAAGGCGCCCCAGGCAGCGGTGAGGTGCAGCAGATCCTCCGGCACGTCGTACTTGGGATGGTGCAAACCATACTCGCTCCCCGTACCTATGAGGAAAAAGGTGGAAGGCACTTCCAGAGAATAAAAGGCAAAATCCTCCCCCGCAAGAAGCGGTAAATCCAGGACATGCACCGCATCCTCGCCGAAAAAGAGCCGGGCTCTTTCAAAGATTTCTCCGGTAAGCTCCTCGTCGTTCCAGATACGGGGGTAGTTCTTGATATATTCCATGTTGGAGCGGGCGTTAAAGGTTCGGCAGACCCCCTCCACCACGCTCTCCAGCCTCTGATGCAGAAAATCCCGGGTCTCCGCCGTAAATGCCCGGAGCGTACCAAGCATGTCCACCCTTTCGGGGATAATGTTATAGGCATCTCCCGCTTCGATTTGTCCTACGGTAATCACCGCACTCTCCCGGGGATCCCGCTCACGGCTCATGATGTGCTGAATGCCCAAGAGCACGTGCGCCGCAATCATGATGGGATCCACTCCCAGATGAGGGGATGCCGCATGAGCACCCACACCCATGAGCTCTATGTGAAAACGGTCCGAAAGGGATGTTATGGTGCCGGGCCTGCTATAGAAGTGCCCATAGGGGAGAAGGGGCCAGAAATGGAGCGCCACCACCTGGCCCACCTGAAAGTGCGAAATGAAACCGTTTTCCACCAGGATCCGGGCTCCACCCTTTCCCTCTTCCGCAGGTTGAAAGAGGAAAATCACCTTCCGCCGAAGCAGATGCCGCCGCCGAGAAAGAAGAAAGGCACTTCCCAAAAGGGAGGCCATATGCGAGTCGTGACCGCAGGCATGCATAATGCCGGGCATACAGGAGCTGTAGGGCAATCCGGTCTCTTCGTCCAGAGCGAGAGCGTCCATATCCGCCCGAAGCACCAGAGCGGGCCCCGGAAGATCTCCCCTCAGAATTCCCACCACCGAAGTGGAGGCGCCAAAACCCTTGATCACTTCCACGCCTTCCACCTCCCCGAGAATCTGAGCTACCCGGGTAGAGGTTATGTTCTCTTCAAAAGCAAGCTCCGGAAACTGGTGAAACTCCCGGCGCCAGCCTATGATAGGCTCCGCAAGATCTTCCGCTTCCGCGAGAAGCTCCAGGGCTCTCTGCTGCATCGTTCCGCTGCTGTCGCACATCACCATACGTGCCCCTTTCTTCCGCAGGTCGTCTTTTCAAAGCTTTCCCCGGCCCCCCTCCAGGAGAAATCGGAAAGGATGGCCTTCTGGCGGAAACGAACTACCGCAGACTCAGCCATTTTCGCACTCCCTGGGAAATTTCCCACAGGGAAAAACAGGATCGTACCACCGCACCTCTTCCCATGAACCAAGCGTCGGTATCCACCTCGCCACCGGTCTCCACTCTCCGCAATGCCCATTCCCCCTGGCGGGATTCGGGAAAGCTGAGGGTGCATCCGTTGGTGCGGTATCCGTGCAGAACTTCTCCCTTTCGAAGAAGAGGGGTATGCACGGTGGCCTCCAAAAAAACCTCCCGAGCTCCAGGATATACCTCCTGCACCGCAGTACTGAAGGGAAACATGGAAATGCCCGGTATGCGTTTTCCTCCGGAATGGACGAGGGATTCTCCAAGAAGGGCCGTGCTCTCTCCCTCCACAAAAAAAGGTATTTTCCGGTATACCACGGCTCCCAGAAGCTTCCGGAGCTTTTCCAATTCCCGGGGATCCTGAAATCCTCCCGCTCTTCCGTGGGGGATATAGAGGCAGTCGCACTGCTCCATCTCCTGGATAGTATCGAGGTCGAAGAAAATCAACGAGGCTCCGGTATATTCGAAAAAACGCTGATTTCCGTCCCCGCCTCCTCCAAGAGAAGGATGCCGCAGAACGCCCACCTTCTGAACTCCCGGAGTTTCTTCGAACTCCTCCTGAATCTCCCTCCAGGGTCTGGCCCGTTTCGCCAGGGCTCCCACCACGGGCCAGCTTATCATATCTTCCAGGGCCGCAAGCTGACGCACCGAGGAGTGCAGGGACATGAATTTAAGCGAATGGGAAGGCTCGGAAAAAAGCAGCTCCGGAGAGATTTCGGAACGAAGAATATTTTTAGGCATGTATCCCAGGGAGAGATGGGGAAGCCGACGCCCCATCTCAATCTCGAGAAGCTGATACTCTTTCGGGTTGAGTACCGCCGCAAAACACACCGCCAAAGGTTGTAAACCTGGATGTGATCCTATTTGCGAAAAAATCTGCTCAGTAAGGCGAGCCGCAAGAATGGCGTTACGATCCGCATAAAGCAAGGGGAGAATAGGAAGAGAAAGGGCCTCTCCCACTCTGGCGGTAGCCGGATGGAGCTCCAGTTTCTCCTCGTGGAGCTGAGGCACCGAAAGGGGGCCCGCAAAAAGGTGAAGTGCCTGCTTCTTTCGGGAAAACTGAAACATGCACTTGATGTTGTAATCGTTATGGAGCATGTGGGGATCCAGCACAGTCACGGGCTCCCCCGTGGCGACTTCGAGATACTTGGTTCGCACTTCGTCGAATCCGATCTGAAAAAGCCGAAGTTCGTACCCCCGCTCCTTCAAAGCTCCGGCAAACAAGGCACTGAGGGGAACATTTCCCTCTCGGGGTTCGTCCGCCACAAGAAGACGATAGGTATGCACATTCTCCCTCCTTCCAATACGTTCAGTTCTTTTTAGTGTATCATAGATGGTGGACAAAATAGCTTTTTCTTGAGGAGGCTGTTGCAGAATGAGTGCACCATGGGTACATATTCGTGATATTCCAAGATACGCCGATGCGGAGGTAACCGTAAAGGGATGGGTATATAACAAGAGAAGCTCCGGAAAAATTCAGTTTCTCCAGCTTCGGGACGGAACCGGCGTCATCCAGGGGGTGATGGTGAAAAAGGAAGTTTCCCCCGAGGCCTTCGAGGCCGCCAAGAATCTCTGGATAGAAGCTTCGGTGGCGGTGACCGGAATAGTCCGGGCAGACGAGCGGGCTCCTTCGGGGTTCGAACTCACCCTGACGGATCTCGAGCCCCTTCAGAACCCCACCGACGAATATCCCATCGGCAAAAAGGAGCACGGCATCGATTTTCTCCTGGATAATCGCCATCTCTGGCTCCGCACGGAACGCCAGAGGGCAATCATGCAGATCCGGGACGAGGTTATCTGGCGGTGCCGGGAGTTTCTGAGACAGGAAGGATTTCTTCTGGTGGACAGCCCTATTCTCTCGGGGGCCATCGGCGAAGGGGCTTCGGGGCTCTTCGAGCTGGACTACTTCGAAACCCAGAAGGCCTATCTGGCCCAGACGGGACAGCTCTACGCGGAGGCCGCTGCCGCCGCCTACGGCAAGGTTTACTGTTTCGGCCCCACCTTCCGGGCGGAAAAATCCAAAACCCGCAGGCATCTCACGGAATTCTGGATGATCGAACCCGAAGTGGCCTTTTACGACCACCAGGACAACCTGCGCCTTCAGGAACAGCTGGTATGCTACGTGGTGGAACACGTAATCGAGACTTGCCGCAAGGAGCTGGAGGCTCTGGAAAGGGATATCTCTATCCTGGAAAAGATCCGGGCTCCCTTCTACCGCATTACCTACGACGAAGCTGTGCAGAAGCTGCATGAACTCGGAAGCGACATCACCTACGGTGAAGACTTTGGCAACGATGACGAAACCATTCTTACCCAGGAATACGATAAGCCGGTCTTCGTGGAATGCTATCCTAAAAAGGTAAAGGCCTTCTACATGAAGGAACATCCGGAAAACCCGGATCTGGTGCTCTGCGACGATCTCCTCGCTCCGGAAGGATACGGAGAAATCATTGGGGGATCCCAGAGAGAGGACGACCTGGACAAGCTTATGCAGCGAATTCAGGAAGAAAAGCTCCCCGAAGAATGCTACACCTGGTACCTGGATCTGCGCAAATACGGATCCTTCGTTCACAGCGGCTTCGGCATGGGAATAGAACGCCTGGTCTGCTGGATTTGCGGCATTCACCACGTGCGGGAAGCCATCCCCTGGCCCCGGACCATCTATCGTCTTAATCCGTAGCGATTCGCATCAAAGAACCTCGAAAGAAGGGTGGAAAACATGGCAAAGGTTATCGCGGAGCTCGTGGTGGTTCCCCTGGGAACCGCCAGCCCCAGCGTGAGCTCCTACGTGGCGGAGGTAGAAAAAACTCTTCGGAGATTCTCCCTGGAGATGCGGCTCACGCCCATGGGAACCATTCTGGAAGGGGATCTTGGGGAAGTTCTTCGGGCGGTTCAGGCGGCTCATGAAGTTCCCTTTACTCACGGAGCTTTCCGGGTGGCCACGCATTTGCGGATCGACGAACGGCGGGACAAAGAGCTGACCATGGAAGGCAAGATCCGGGCAGTGGAGGAAAAACTGAAATAAGACAGCCGCACACACGTTTCTCGTGAAGCGCACCCTTGAGGAGACCCTGGCCCGCATGGGGCTTTCAGGATACGAAAAGCGCCGGAGAGAGGTTAAACCTCTCTCCGGCGTTCAGGCACCCCCCCTCCACCGGGAAGGGTTATTTTTTATCCATGCTCTCCAGAGGAATGCCGGGAATGTACTTCTTGAAAATTCCCCGCACCCTCTCCTCCTGGTCCCGCTGAAAGAGCATCCGCACTCCTGTAGTCTCTTCGCCCCGTTCGAAAAAGGCCATCATCTGATCTCCCCGGTACACCAGGGTGATGTGGCTTATCTTCTCCCAAGGGAGAAGCCGCACGTTCTTTCCCGTCCAGCTCCGGCTCTCCCGTACCACTCCCCGGGGAGAGAGAAAAGCCCGCTTGTGAAACCCCGAAATAAACAGCATGGCCCCTCCGGTAAGCAGATAGAGAAAGGCTTTTTCCCGCACCGTGAGAAAGGCGAGCAACGCATAGGCGAGCAGAGCGATTCCTCCCAAAAGCGCAAAGGCCCGGAGAGGCTTGGGCATATCCGCCTTTTTCGAAGAGCAGAGCACTTCCATATCCATGGTGTTTCCCCCTTTGTAAAAAATTCTTCCGGCCTCCCATTCTACACATGGAAGAGGATCATGACCATACGGAAAAGGCCGGAGCGAAAAAAGCTCCGGCCAGAATCGAAACGGTAAAGCGCTCTGCAAAAAAAGAAACCTACGCTTCGGCGGCTTCCTTGGGATTTTTCCCTTCCTGCCAGAAAACCCCGATCTTGAGATAGGTGAGAACGATGGCCACCAGAGGATTGAGGTAGTTCATGAAAGCATAGGGGATGTATTCCAGAGTGGGAACTCCCAGAACCTGGGTCTGGAAGGCTCCACAGGTGTTCCAGGGAATCAGCACCGAGGTGAGGGTACCGGAATCTTCCAGAGACCGGGAGAGCATCCGGGGATCCAGGCCTTTTTCGTCAAAGGCGGATTTGAACATCCGGCCGGGCATAACGATGGCAAGGTACTGGTCGCCGAGGAAGAGGTTGCAGACGAAGCAGGAGACGATAACCGAGGCGCAAAGACCGCCCACGCTCCGAACGCCCTTGAGGATGGTGTGCAGAAGCACTTCCAGGAAACCGCAGCGCTCCATGATGCCTCCGAAGGAGAGAGCGCAGAGAATGAGAGAGATGGTCCACATCATGGAATCCAGGCCGCCTCGGGCGAGAAGGTCCGCCAGCATCTCCGCGGCGTTCAGAATGGCTTCCGGGGTATGTCCCGCAATGCCGCTCTCCTGCATGAGCTGGGCCACCGCTTCCACGCCGCCGCTTCCGGCAAAATCCGCCGCCAGAGAGGGCTCGTAGCCATAGTGAAGAGCACCGATGATATCCCCAAGACCCGCTCCCTGCAAAAAGGCCATGAGACAGGCCGAGAGGATTCCCGCAAAAAGTCCCGGAAGAGCGGGAACCTTGAGGAGAGCCAGGCCGATAACGATGAGGGGAGGAAGGAATCCCACGTAATTTACGGTAAATTCTGCGGCAAGGAGCTCCTGAATGGCTTTGATGTGTGCCGCGTCAAGAGTGCCTCCGGCATACTGATTGCCGAGATAGTAGGCGATACCCGCCACGATGACGTAGGTGGGGCCGGTGGTCCAAACCATGGCTCTGATATGGGTGAAAAGGTCGGTGCCCGCCACTGCGGGGGCCAGGTTGGTGGTATCCGAAAGAGGAGACATCTTGTCACCAAAGTAGGCTCCAGAGATGGCGATACCTGCCGTGATGGGAGCGGGGACGCCAAGTCCCGCGCCGATGCCCATGAGAGCGATGCCCACGGTGCCGCTGGTACCCCAGGAGGTTCCCGTGGCAAGAGCTACGATGGAAGTGATGAACAGCGTGGCCAGGAGGAAATACTGGGGAGAAAGAATATCGAGGCCATAATAGATAAGGGTGGGGACTACACCGCTCAGGAGCCAGGATCCGATGACGAGTCCCACCATCCCGAGGATGATGATGGCCTGAAGGGCCATGCTGATTCCCGTGATCATTCCTTCTTCCACATCTTTCCAGGGATAGCGAAGCCCGAAACAAGCCCAGAAAGAGGCGATAATGGCGGAGAAAATGATCGGAATGTGAGCATCCACTCCAAGCTTCAGAATCCCGAAGCTGATGATAGCACCAGCCAGGACGACTACTCCGAGAGCTTCGGCAAAAGACGGTTTTCGTGCTGTTGTTTCTGTCATGATACGAGGTTCCCCCTTTAATAAAGAAATGAATTAAATACTTACTGCGTACACCCTTTGTTTTCGCTTCTTTTTACAATCACCTCCCCCTGAAAGTTCCTTTTTTCCCCGTAGTAGATTATACCTGTTGGAGCTTTTTGTCCAGAAAACTTAGCTTTTTCAGCGGGAAAGGCCTTATGTATATTTTGCAATAAACAAAAAATGCTGTCTATTGAGAAACTTTTGCTTATAAAAAGTTTATTAGCACACCATCATAGCAGCAAGGCATTTCACATCCGGGGTGACGAAAAAAAGGTCGAAAAAAGCCCGGAAGAGCCTTTTTTCGGCCTTCCGGGCTTTTTTTCGTCATTGTTCAGTCATGGAGGAGAGCTTTTTTCGTCCTCCTTCCGGATCTTTAGAACTCGTAGGGCTGAAGTTCCCGGATTTTTTCTCCGTGAATTCGTACGTTGAAACGCCTCCGAAGCTCCCGGAGCTCCTCCTCCAGGAGTTCCATTTCCAGATCCTCCCGGATCGCTCCCCGAGCTTCCTCGAAGGAGAGTTTTCGAGGATCCAGGCGATTTTCCACAAAGAGGAGCACGTACTCTCCCCGGGAACTCTCGAAGGGGCCGAGAACAGATTTGGCAGAATCCGAAGAGAGAAAGGCTTCCGCATATTCCGGAGGAACATCCAGGGAGGAGAGCCATCCCAGGGGAACTCGGCGGGAAAAGCGTGAAGACGCGAGACTTCCGAAGGAATTCGCCCCCAGAGAGGCCATGAGAGCGGAACGGGCTTCCTCTTCGGTGGCATAGAAAAAGGCCAGAAGAGAGAGTTCCAGGTTCCGGACATAGCGTTCCTGATGATGTTCGTAATATTCCCGCAGTGCATCTTCCGAGAGATTCCAACGTTCCGCAAGCTTTTCCGCATAGGCCCGGGCAAGAAGATTTGCCCGGCCCCAGCGTATCTGAAGTCTCAGATCCTCCCGAAGATCCAGACCGCTTATCCGGGCAGCCCTTTCGAGAACCAGAGTATCCGTAAGCTGTTTCACCAATTGGTACCGCTCTTCCTGATCCATGCAGGTCAAAAAGAGTTCCGCCATCAGAGGCTCTCCTCCGGTTTCCTCGCTGAGGAGATAGAGGAGGTCTTCCCGGGTAACGCCGGGAGTGTCTCCGAAGGATGAAAGACTCTCCTCTTGCGCTCCTGCAGGAAGGGAATTCAGGAGAATTCCGAAAAAGAGAAGCCCAAGAACCAGGGAACGCATTATTCAGAGAGATGGACTTTTTTTGCAGGAGTTTCCGCCTGGTTCTCTGCCTCTCCTCTCTCCGTCTCTCCTTCGTTCCGAGACGCCGAAGAAATCAGAAGTTTCCCGGAGGAAACGTCGAAGGAGATGGCCCCTTCCTTCATGGAAAGAGATACTTCATCTCCGGGGCCAATTTTGCCCTCCAGAAGCATATCCGACATGGGATCCTCCACAAGCCGTTGGATGGTGCGCCGCAGAGGGCGGGCTCCATACTTGGGGTCGAATCCCTCATGGAGGATGTGATTCCGCACTTCTTCGGATACCGAGAGGAGGATATGCCTTTCCTGAATTCGCCGAGAGACGTCCCCCAGCATGGTGGCCACGATCTTGAGAAGATCCTCCCGATCCAGGGGACGGAAGACCAGGATGTCGTCGATGCGGTTGAGAAATTCCGGGCGGAAGGTACGCTTCACGTCGTCGAGAAGATGCTTTTCCGTCCGGGCCCAGTCTCCCTCGGCCCCTTCCTGGGGAGAAAATCCCAGGCTCCGTCCCTTCATGGTGTGTTCCGCCCCCACGTTGCTCGTAAGAATGATCACCGCATTGCGGAAATCCACTTCGTGCCCCTGACCGTCCACCAGCCGGCCATCTTCGAGGATCTGGAGAAGGATGTTGAAAGAGTCCGGATGGGCTTTCTCCACTTCGTCGAAGAGAACCACCGAATAGGGACGGCGCCGGATGGCCTCGGTAAGCTTTCCTCCATCTTCATGCCCCACATACCCCGGAGGAGCGCCGATAAGTTTCGCCACTTCGTGACGTTCCATGTATTCACTCATGTCCAGGCGTATCATGGCTTCCTCGCTTCCGAAGAGGAATTCCGCAAGGGCCCGGCCGAGTTCGGTTTTGCCCACTCCGGTGGGACCGAGAAACAGAAAGCTCCCCACGGGACGCCGGGGATCCTTGAGACCGCTTCGGGCTCTTCGAATAGCCCGGGCCACCGAGCTTACCGCACTTTTCTGATTGATAAGACGTTTATGAATTTCCTCTTCCATGCGCAGAAGCCGGGCAGCTTCTTCCTCGGTCATTTGCACCACCGGAATACCCGTCCATTCCGCCACGATCTGTGCCACTTCTTCCGTGCCGATAACCGGTGGTTCCGAAGTGCGTTCCACCTGCCACTGGCTGCGGCGATCCTCCAAGAGCTCCGAGAGCTTTCTCTCCTGGTCCCGGAAACGAGCGGCCTTTTCGAATTCCTGCTCCGCCACGGCACACTCCTTTTCCTTTCGAAAGGTTTCCAGATCCCGTTCGATCTTTTTGAGATCCTCCGGGGGTTCCATGGTGGCAAGCCGGGCCCTGGCAGCGGCTTCGTCGATGCAGTCGATGGCTTTGTCCGGAAGGTAACGTTCGGTGATGTAGCGTTCGGAAAGCCGGGCTGCCGCCTCGAGAGCCGCATCCTCGATCTCCACCCGGTGATGAGCCTCGTAAGCATCCCGGAGACCCCGAAGGATTTTCACGGTATCCTCCACGCTGGGTTCGTTCACCATCACCGGCTGGAACCGCCTTTCCAGAGCCGCGTCCTTTTCGATATGTTTTCGGTACTCCTCTAAAGTGGTGGCTCCGATAACCTGAAACTCTCCCCGGGCAAGGCTGGGTTTGAGAATGTTCGCCGCATCCACCGCTCCTTCGGCTCCTCCGGCTCCGACGATGGTGTGGATCTCGTCGATAAAGAGGATTACATCCCGGGTCTCCCGAAGTTCTTTGACCATTTTCCGCATGCGTTCCTCGAACTCTCCCCGGTATTTGGTTCCCGCTACGAGGTTGCCCACGTTGAGAAGCACCACCCGTTTGTTACGCAGCACCTCGGGAAGATCTCCCGAAACCGCCCGCTGGGCAAGACCCTCCACAATGGCGGTTTTGCCCACTCCGGGATCGCCGATGAGCACGGGGTTGTTCTTGCGCCGCCGGGAAAGGATCTGCATGACCCGAGCGATTTCCTTGGAGCGTCCCACCACGGGGTCGAGCTCGCCCTTTTCCGCCATGGCAGTGAGGTCGATGCTGAGTTGATCGATAATGGGGGTTTTGCTCTTACGTTCTTCCTTGCCTCCCGAAGAAGCCTCTCCCGAGGCGGCATCTCCCCCGTCTCCCCGGCTGAGGATATCCATAACTTCCCGGTGGACTTTCTGGAGGTCGAATCCCGCACTGGTGAGAATCTGGGCCGCAATGCCCTCCCCTTCTCCGAGAAGGCCCAGGAGTATATGTTCGGTTCCCACATAGTTAACGCTCATATTCCGGGCTTCTCGCATGGCAAGATCGAGAACCCGCTTCGCTCGAGGGCTCAAGGGTAGATCCAGAGGGCGATCCTTGGCACGTCCCCGCCCAACGGAATCCACGATGCGCTGCCGAAGCTCCTCCACTCCAAGCCCGGATTGCAGAAGCACCTTTGCCGCCACACCCTCACCCTCCACCATAAGGCCAAGGAGAAGGTGTTCCGTTCCTATAACGTCATGCCCCAGCTCCAAGGCCTCTCGATGAGCCAGCTGGACCACTCGTTTTCCTCGTTCCGTAAAGAATTGCCACATGATTGTTTTTTAGCTCCTTACCGTATTCTTCAAGACAATACTGGCTTTTCCGCGCCCCGGAAGCCGCAAAGCCGGCTTCCCGCGAACTCTCAGCTCTCGTGCGCACCTCCGCGAACGTTTCCCCGTCGAAGTTCCGCATTTCTCAGGGCCTGACGTATGCGATATCCTCGAACTTTCTGTTCTTCCACGGGAATTCCCCGCTCGGCACACCATGCCCGGACGTGGACGGGATGCACGTCCACAAGGAGGCGCTTCCAATCTTTGGGGGATATTCCCGGAATTGTTCCAAAGGCCATGCCCATTCTCAGGAGAGAGAGGTGAAAGAGGGCTTCTTCGAAATCCACATACCGGGCATACCGCATCATACCGAAGGATCGCCAGAGCTTATCTTCGAAGGAGAGTCCTCCCTCCTCTCGAAGCTTCATGATGGCCCTCTGTTCCCGGGCCACCACATCCACCACTAGCCGTCGAAGATCTTCGAGTAGCTCTTCCTCCCGCTGTCCCAAGGTTCTTCCGTTGGAGATCACGAAAAGACTGCTCCGGAGGGGATGCCCCTCCGTTCCCCCGTAGCGCTGAAAAAAACAGCCCTTTTGAGCGCACATGCGCGCCAACGGCTTGGTTTGCCGGGTCATCTCCAGGGCGGGAAGATCAAGAAGCACCGAAGCCTGAAGTCCCGTTCCCACAAGTTTTGGAGAGGAGGTAAGATATCCCAGCTCTTGATCGAAGGCAAAACCGAGAGGCTCGAAACCCGAGACGACCGCCGCAGCTTCTTCCCATGCGGCAACCAGAGAAAGCCCCCCGAGAAAGACCTGTACCAGCAGATGATCCTCACAGTTTATAAAGAGCGAATCCGCTCCGGTTTCGCTGTATCCGAAAATTCTTCCCGGAGAGCTCTCGAAAAAAGAGGGCTCTCCAAAGCCGCATTCCACCAGAAGCCCCTTCTGAAGATCCCCGAGTTGGTTTACGGGCAGGAGAAGAGCCTCCGGAACAGGAGATCCTTTACGGAGCAGCGACGTTATCCGCTCCGCCAAAAGCTGAAGATCCCCCGGATTTCCCCGGGAAGGAAAGGGGAGGTGGCTCAGGTTCCGCCGGAGCCGCACCTTGGTGGCAAGAACACTCCCTCCAAGGGAAGGACGGTCTTCCAGCCAAGCCAGGCGCCAAGAGAGAATATCACTCATTTCCCGCATTATCCGTCAGAGAAGAGAGGCTCTGAATGCGATCCCGCAGATCTGCGGCCTCTTCGTATCGTTCTTCCCGCACGAGGCGGCGCAAATTTTCCTCGAGTTTCCGAATTTCCACCGAGATGTTTTCCTGCTCTTCGTCATACCAGGAGGGAGTGGATCCCACGTGAAGATCCCCCTTCTGTTCCTTTTTGAGATATTCCAGTATATCCTCCCGAAAGGCCTCATAGCAGGAGGGGCAGCCGAGAAGCCCGGTCATGGAAAACCACTCCTCGTCACAGCCGCACTGAGGGCATCTTCCCCGGAGAATCAGGAGAGGCTCTTCCCGGAGGGGCTCCTGTTCGGGGAGAGCGGTTTTTCGGCGGGATCCGTCCGGGGAGAGACCATCAAGAAAATCTCCCACCGCCAGGGCAAGCTCGTTGAGGGGAATAGCCGCACTAAGCCCGGGGAGCATAAACCCCTCCCGAAGCTTTCGAGCACATTCCCGGCAAAAGTGAAATTCCTGAGCCGTCCCTTCGATGACGGTCCGTATGTGAAGCTCCGCCTCTCTCTGACGACAAAAGGTACATTTCATAACAATCCCCCTCGCTACATAAGCACAAGACTTCGGAGGAACCGTTTGAGCAGGTCCGCCTGCATGACGCTTTTTTTGAACGGAGAGACTTCAAACTCCGTGCGACACTGCTCATCAAGGTAACGAAGAGCCACTTCGATGAGAAGCTGGTCTCTTTTAGCGAGAAGTCCTCGATGACGCAGCGTGGAGAGAACTCTTCGAATGTCGGGCTCGGTAATGCTGTTGCCGATCCACTCTTCGAGATCCTTGATCTTTTCAGCGGGATCCGCATAGCGGATACGGGTGATGCGGATGTATCCATGGCCTCCCCGCTGGCTTTCCACGATGAAGCCCCGTTCCGGGGTAAACCGACTTCCGAGAACATAATTGATCTGGCTCGGCACGCAGCCGAACCGTTCGGCAAGTTCCTTACGCCGAAGAGAAAGAGCTTCGGAGCTTTTCTCTTCGAGAAGCTCATGAATATACTGTTCGATGATTCTTGTCAAGCTCGGCATGACAAGGCCTCCTTTGACCTTCGATGATTCTTTCTGTGCCAGGGTCATTATATCATTTGGTCAACTAAAGTCAATAAAAGCTTTTTACCGAGAAGAGCACAAATATATGAGGGAAACCCTGAAAAAAAGCTCCAAGGCTCCCCTCATGCACTCGTTCCAAAAAGGTTCCAAAAAGTTTTTTTGAACGTTTACCGTTTTTTCGGAGAAGCTTCTTCTTTCGTCTCTCCTATCTTCGATTCGGTTCCATGAAAAATACGCTGGATGTTTCGGAAATGCCGCAATACGGTGAGCACTCCCAGAGCCAGACTCAGGGCGGAGTATTCCCAGGGAGCTCCGAGAAGGCGAAAGACCAGGGCCATGGAGGTAACCGAGATCATGGAGGCCACGGAAACGAAACGGGTACTTTTGAGGAGCCCGTACCAGAGAAGCCCTCCGAGAGGCGCCCCCAACCAGAGAAGGCCCCCGTGAGGCTGGAGGACCACCCCCAGGAAAAAGAAAACCCCGAAGGAGGTGGCCACGCCCTTTCCTCCGCGAAAACCGAGCCAGAGGGGAAAGTTGTGTCCGCAGACTCCCGCAAAGCCTACCAGAGCAAGAAGCCCCGGATCGGAAATTCCGGCGAGACGGGCCGCAAGGACGCCGAGTCCTCCCTTGAGCATGTCCACCAGGGCCACTCCCACCGCGGCGGGTTTTCCCAAAAGGCGTCCCACGTTGGTGGCTCCGATGTTTCCCGATCCGTGTTTTCGGATATCCTCTCCCCGAAGCATACGTACCAGCAGAAGCCCGGTGGGAAAGGATCCGAAGAGATATCCCATGACAAAACAGCCGAGAAGACTCACGGGTCAGACCTCCTTCGCATGAAAGCATCCGCCACCACAAGCCCCTCTCCCTTGGAAAAGAGAAAGACCGGGTTGCAGTCGAGTTCTTCGAGAGAATCCTCCACAAGGGCCAGGTCCGCCACCCTAAGCAGCAGATTCTGGAGAGCCTTGATATCCCGGGGGAGTTCTCCCCGATCACCCCGGAAGAGGGGATATCCCCGAAGGCGGTAGATCATGTGCAGTGCCGTCTCGGGGCTGATGGGGGCGCGACGCATGGAAACATCCGAAAGGATTTCCGCATAGATTCCCCCCAAACCGAGAAGAATCATGGGACCGAAGACGGGATCCCGGCGCATTCCCACCATGCATTCCAACCCCTGAGGAACCATTTCCTGCACCAGAACTCCCCGTACTTCCGCTCCCGGGCTGTAGAGCCTCGCTTTTTCGAGTATTCTTCCGTAGGCGTTGCGAAGCTGTTCTTCCCCCCGAACATTGAGCACCACCCCTCCGGCCTCGCTTTTATGGGGGATCTGGGGGGAGAGGATCTTGAGGGCCACGAACCAGCCGAGATCCTCGGCGGCATCCATGGCATCCCGCAGGCTGGAGCAGAGATATTCCCGGGTTACGGGGATATCGTATTGCCGGAGTATTTTTTTTGCCTCGTATTCCGTGGGAACCTCCGAGAGATTCGGAAGTTGGGGCTTTCGCCCCTCCAGGTTGGTATGCGCATCCTCCCGTTCCAGAATTCTCCATTCCGCCAGGGCCCCGAAAGCCCGGGCCATGCTCCGGGGACTTCGAAAGAGAGGAATCCCCGCAGCCTGAATTCTCCGCCTCTGTTCCATGCCGTGAAGATCGTCCGTGAGCCAGCAGCATCCCATGGGCACGGGAGAGTTTTTCCATACCCGAAGAAGCTGATCCGTAAGCTTTTCCGCGGGAGACTCCGGGAGCATGGTATGTACCGCCAGAAGCATGTCGATTTCACCGGACTCCGCCAGAGCCTGGAGGCAGGAGGCATATCCCTCGGGGGCCTCGGTAATCTGGGCGGTGACATCCACGGGATTCCCGGGAGATCCGTAGATGGGAATGTAGGGTTCGATGCGGCGCTGCAGATCCGCCGAAAATCGGGGAATTTCAAGCCCTTCGGCGGCACAGCGATCGGAAGTGACGATTCCCGCCCCTCCCGAGGTGGTGCAGATGCCCACCCGTTTCCCCCGAAGGGTTCTGCGGGTTTCAAAGAGAAGTCCCATATCCGCGATATCCTGGGCATCTTCCAGAGGAATCACTCCGTACTGCCGAAAGAGGCTTTTCCATACCTGGTTCTCTCCGGTAAAGGCACCGGTGTGGCTGCGTACCGCTTCCCCCGTGGCAGTTTCGTTTCCCCCCTTGAGCACCCCCAGGGGAATCCCCCGGCCGTGAGCTTCCTGGGCCATTTCCACGAACCGCTCTCCTTCGCCGGGACGCAATCCTTCCAGATAGAGGAGAATCGCCGATAGCCGGGGATCCCCCAGGAGATACCGGGCTACGTCCACCACATCCAGATCCGCCTGGTTCCCCGTGGTTACGATGGAGTGAAAACGAACCCCCCGTTCCACCGCGGAGGCGAAGGTGGAAAATCCGAAGGCTCCGCTCTGGGAGACGTAGGCGATGCCTCCGGGTTCTACCGAACGTCCCTTGAGGGAGGTGGAAAAGGAGAGGTATGTACGGGAGTGAAAGTGCGCAAATCCCTGGCAGTTGGGCCCCAGAAGCCGGATGTTTCCCTCCCGGGCGATGCGGAGGATGTGCCGCTGCAGATCTCCATGGCCGCACTCCTCGAATCCTGCGCTCAGCACGACTGCAAAGGGAACTCTCTTTCGGGCGCACTGCTCCAGAGCCGAAGCCACCAGATTCGGCCGAATCATGAAAAAGGCCACATCGGGAACTTCCGGCAAATCCTCCACCGAGGGATAGCAGGGAAGGCCTTCGAGAGAGGCATATTTGGGGTTCACCGGATATACCCGCCCGGGATATCCGTGTTCGAGGAGAATCGGGAGAGAGCGTCCGGCGATCTTCTCCGGCGAGGGCGAAGCTCCTATGAAGGCCACGCTTCGGGGAGAAAAAAGGCGGTCCAGGTTGGGGGGGGCCGGAAAGGATCCTGGCAGAGAACTCATGGAATACTTCCTTTCTCGGGGCGGTTCATCTCAGATCTCCCCGGAAGAAGATTTCTGCATTTCTCGAAGAGCGTTTTTCCAGCTTTCGGGATTGCCGCAGCGAGTCACTCCGGAAACCCACTCGGGGGCCCCTCCTCCCCGGGCGGCAAGCTCCGGGTGCTTGAGAAGCTTCCGGCAGTCCAGCGAAGATTCTTCCCCCCGGGCAAGGAGAAAACCGCTGGTTTCTCCTTCTTCCGGCAAAAGGGCAAGCACCGAATCTTTGGGATACGTCGAGATACGGCGTTTCACTTCGGGAGCTGCCAGGTCGCGGGGCACTCCCGCAAGGCAGATCCAGTGAAGGGAGCTCTCTTCGTTCAAGGGCTCCACCTCCCACGGAAAGACGAGGTAATTCCGAACCTTCCCCACAACCTTGGAGAGATCCTCCTTTTCTTCCTGCATTTTCAGTATCACCGACTCCAGTTTTTCCGAAGGACATCCAAGATGCCGCAACAGGCGGCGGACAATGCGGCCGTACTCCCGCTCTTTTCGGGAACCCTGAAGACAGAATTTAAGGGACCACTCCGGAGCGGATCCGTTATATCCCGTTATGAAAAGCTCCCCCACTTCGGAGGTGGAGGAAACATGGCTTCCGGAACAGGCGATGCAGTCGAATTCGGGGATTTCCACCACCCGGATACACGAATCTTCGATACGATCCCAATTCGCCTTGAGAGAAGGAAGCTCCCGGGCTTCCTCCAGGGGAAGATCTCGAACGGTAACGGGAAGGTCTCGGGAAATAATCTGCCGGGCCTCTTCTTCCGCCTCCAGGAGGATATCCCAGGAAATCTCTCCGGGATAGGTAAAGGAAACCGAAGAGTCCTCCTCTCCGATGGCCACCTTGTAGACATGGAGTCCCTCGAAACGGTTTTCCAGAACCCGGGAGAGGATATGTTCTCCCGAATGCATCCGGGAGTAAAGCTCCCGGGCTTCGAGATCCGGCACGGCTCGAACTGAAAGCCCTTCCCTGGGGGTTCCCCTTTCGAAAAGAACTTCCACCAGAGATCCTCCCTCATGCTTTCGGCAATCCAGAACCCGAGCTCGAAAATCTTCTCCTTCCAGAGTTCCCCGATCCCCGGGCTGCCCTCCTCCGGCAACCCGGAAGGGAGTTTCCCGTAACCGCAGAAGGCCCCGCTTTTTTCCGGATTCCACCACCTCAAGAATTACGGTATCTACTCCCTGAAGCTCTTTCATCTCCACGACTCCTCCAGAAGGCTTGTCTTCGGCAAAACCCTGGACCCAGGCATCGCCGCCTCGTTCACAAAAGAACAAGGGAGGACTCTGCTCCCCCCTTGACGTGCGTATCGCATCATATCTCTGTTACCGCTCCGATGCTCCGAATCATGACGCTCGGCGCCCCGAAACGGAAACGCTCGAAACTAGGAAGTACTGCCCTTGATGCGTTCCGTAGCATCCTTGATACCCAGGTTCGCGAGATCTTTGCTCTGGAGAATAGTCCAGCGAGCATTGAGAGTGACCAGGAAAAGGACGGACCAAATGTCGAGTCTCCACGACTGGAGCTCTCCCTCGAAGGATTTCTTGATGGCCTCCAGGTGAGCCCGGGCTTCTCCGGTTTGCTCCAGGCCATCCATGAATGCGTTGAAGTCCTGGATTGTCTCGATTCCCGCCGCTCGGAGAAGAACCATCAGATTCCGCCGGCTCTCCTGCTGATACTCTTCGGGAAGCTCCGCAAGAGGATATCCTACATCCTCCGTCAGGGTTTTCCAGCGGAGAATCCGGGCATCATTCACGGTTTCCCAGTTCCGGAAAGCCTCTTCCGTCATGGGAAGCGAGACGGGTTTGGCCCTTTCGGGAGAGGATGCCCCGCCTGGGGAAACTCCCGAGGCACCCGAAGCGAATCGTCCTTCCTCGGGAAGCGATCCCTCTCGAAGGAATTCCCATACCGTAAGGAATCCTTCGTCCGCCTCTTCAAGAAGGGCGCTCATCCGGGAAAGCTTACGCTTGAGGCCGCTCTTGGATCGCTGGACTTCCTCGTAGGGAAGCTTTTTCGTAATGGTAGCCCAGGCGTTCTGAAGAATGGTGCGGATCTGAATCTCTCCCCGGAGAGGAGCGTATTTGCGCCACTCCCGAAGGGAGCTCCGTTCGGGAGAGAGACTTACGGAGAAACGAACCGAACGGTACCCGTAGGCATCGGGATCCCGAAGAGCGTCGAAGGCTACGGACTGAAGAGGATACACCGTAAACTCCTCCTCCACGAGACGGGAAACCTTTTCCAGATCCTCAGCAAAGTACAAAATTACCCGAACACAGCTCAAATCGGGAATTTCCTCCAGGGAGGTCACATTCTCCCGGGAATTCTTCAGGCGCTCCAGAAAATCGTTGATGTTTTCGGTGCTGCTTTCGATATGAAAAAGGTCAAGATCTATCTGTTCGAGCAAGTCCTGTACCAGATGTTCCAGCCTTTTCGTGTAGTCCCGATACAAGCTATAGGAAGCAATATAACGATCACGCCATTCCCCCAGGCCCTGTTGCAAATCCATTCCTCCATCACCACCCCGTTCATTTCATGCGGTATTTGAGCCTTAGGGCCCACTCCAAAAGACTACCGTATCTCTTTTCAAGCATGCCCGGGCATGCTCCATTCCAACGTTTCGGGCATCTCCTTCCCAAAGGAACTCGGTCGGGAACCCGGCCCCCTTTTTTCCTTCAGGAAACTCAGGCTCTGCACATACGCGCCAAAAGCACCGCCCGCATGGCCATCTGTTCATTTCCTCTGGCACGGGCTGTGCGGGCCAGCAAGGCGTAGGCGATTCCGTTTCCGGGATCCTTTGCCAGAGCCCTTTCAAGGGCATTCTGGGCCTCTTCGTAGCGTCCCCGGGCATGAAAAGCATGCCCGAGAAGGGTATAGGAACGCCCCTCGAAAGAACGGCTTCGGAAGCATTCTTCCACCGAATTCTTCGGTGAAAGGCCTTGTCTCTCCTGGAAGAAACCCAGCGAAAAGAACGCGTCGTAAAGATGCTTTTCCCCGGGGTTACGCTCTTTTGCCTTTCCCAGGATTTCCAGAGAAAGCGATCCACGGAAATCCTGAGGGGCTTGTTCTTCCCCCAAGGGAAGAGGCGGAGCTTCGGGAAGAAGGGGAGAGTCCATGTCGGGGAAGCGGAAAAGACGGTATCCCCCCTTGCCCTCCTCCGCGTAAAGAGCCTGCTCCAGAGCACGGAAAGCCCGGAGGGAATCCTTCTCCCGGGAGTAAAGATAGGCGAGATTGTAAAGCGTAACAGGATTGGGCCCCATCTGCAACAGAGCTTGGCGGAACTCCTTGAGGGCGCTTCGGTTTCTTTTCTGCATTCCCAACACCCACGCGAGGTTATGGCGGATATCTCCCCTAAGGGGAGCCTTTTCCAGAGCTCTCCGGTAGAGGGTCTCCGCATCCTTATAGAGGCCTTTGCGGGCCAGAATATCCCCCTGGAGAAAAAGATCTTCCACCAGCACCGGAATCTCTCCGGGAACATACTCTCCTTTGGCAGAAACCGAGGAAGGGGTGCCCATTTCCTGCGGGGTGCTCTTTCGCAGATTGCGAAGTTCTTCCTGCCGGTGCATTTCCATAAGTGCCGGCTGACCATCGGGAAGAAGGAGCCATGCCGGAGGCTCCGCCGGAGAGGCATTTTCTCCTCCCGGAGAATCCTTTGAAGGTGACGGGGAAACCTGCTCGGGCTTTCGAGAGAGTCTGGCAAGCCCTCCCCGAGCATTCCGGTGGCTCGGGTCTTTCTGGAGAATGGCCTCGTAAAGCTTCCGGGCTTCTCCCGCCTTTCCCTGGTTCTCCAGCGTCCGGGCTCTTCTGTAAAGGGGTTCCAGCTCTTTTGCGAGCTCCTGCCGGGCCAGAGATTCCCGGAGATCATGGATTTCCTGAAGGAGATCTTCGGGGACTTCCTCCGTCCCCGAAGAAGAGAGAAGCACCAGAGCTCTTTCGTAAGCTTCCAGGGCCTCTTCGTACTTGGCCTGTCTTTCCAAGGTTCGTCCCAAACCGATATATGCGGGAGGATATTCCTCCTCCTCGAGAATTCCCCGGTATGCCGCCAAGGCTCCCTCGAACTGCTTCTTTTTCCGCATTTCCGAAGCTCTGGCAATGGCCATTTCGTAAGCCTCATGCCGAGCTGCCCGCTCCCGGGCGGCTTTTTCGTAGGAATCCAGAGTTTGAACGAGATACTGCACGAAATCTTCGGCAAACGCATCGGCTTTTTCCATGCTCCGGACCTCCGCCACCAGAAGCCGGGCATCTTCAGAACGGTGCTGCATAAGGAGAGAGTCCAGAAGCCCTCCCCGGGCTTCAAGAGAACGAGGCTCCTCTTCCAAGGCCTTGCGGTACATCTCTTCGGCGGAAAGGATCTCTCCCGAGAGAAGAAAGGTCTCTCCCGCATGGATATATTCCGAAAGCCGGGCTGCCCGGGAGGCTTCCTGAGCCTCTCTAAGGGTTTTTTCCCGGAGGATCTCTTCCATTTCGATTCGGGCGCTTTCGTTATCCGGCTCCAGGTCGAGCACTCTGGTGAGAAGCGCCTCGGCCCTCTCCAGGCTTCCGGACTGGGCATGAATTTGCCCGAGAGCGAGGAGCATTTCTCCATCTTCGGGAATGCTCTCGAGAGCTGACTGAAGTTCCTCCTTGGCAAGATCGAGCTTTCCCTGCTCGAAGTAGGTCAGCGCAAGCCCCTTTCGAGCCTGGGGATAGAGAGGCACCAGGCGCAGAGTTTCCTGAAAGGTAGCGGAAGCCTCTTCGAGATTTCCCAGAGCAAGCTGGGCATAGGCGATATTGTTATACAAAAAAGCATCTCCGGAAACTCTCCGAAGGCTCTCTTCGAAGGCATTCAGAGCCTCGGGGTATTCCCCCTGCTGATAGAGAGCTTCTCCGAGAAGCTGATATCCCTCGGGATGATCTTCATCCTTGTGGAGGGCCTTACGAAAAAGGAGAGCCGCTCCGGGATAGTCCTTTTTTTCAAGTCGGCTTCGTCCGCGGTCGAGAAGACGTTCCGGGGTGTTTCGCCACATGGAATATCCCACGGCTCCTGCGGCCACGACACCGCAAATTCCCGCCAGAGCAAGGCGGAAGAGGCGTTTTCGCCGCTGGGAGTCATCCAGAAGAATCCGGGTTTCTCGAACCCCCACGTATTCGGGGTTCGGATCTTCTTGCCCGAAAAGATCCTCCGGCGTCTCCGGCTTCAGGGGCTCTCGAAAGGCTGCAGGTTCTTCCGTCTCTCCGAGAACCTCCCCGGGCTGCGGGGAAGCATCTTCAAGAAGAGCTTCCTCCGTGGAAGAGGCCTCGGGGAACCAACTGTTCCGGGGTGTAGTCTCCTGGGCTGTCTCTTTTTCGGGATCTCCTGGGTCCACACCAGCAAAGAGCGTGTCTTTCTCCGTTTCCCCCGAAGGTTCTTCCCGAGGAAGACGCTCCGCCTCGGCAAGCTCGGATTTTTCGGAAAGCGGGTTTTGCGTTTTTTCATCTTCGGGGAGAGGAGAAATCTCCGCAGAGGAAACGTCTTCCTCCGGCAACTCCTCCGAAAGAGGCGAAACGGGTTGTTCGGAGAAATCCGCATCGGCCTCAGCAAGGGGATCTTCTATCTTTCGATCCTCCCGGGGAGGTTCCTCCGGAGAGTATCCGAGAGAAGGGGTTTCGGAAACGAGGGGCTGTTCCGTCTCAGGCCCGGCAGTCTCCGGAACAAGCTCCGAAGAAGAGGCATCTTCCGGGACGGAAGCCTGAAAGACTTCATGCTTTTTTTCCGGAGAAGCATCTCTAAGGAACGACACCATGGCGGGAGCTACCTGGGGAAGCTTCCTGGGGACAAACGCTCCGGGATTGGCGAGAAACATACGGAAAGAGGCGAGATCCTCCGAAGAATTTTCCGGAAAATTTCCGGAGGAACTTTCCGAGGGGGTCCGGGGAGCCTCGAGAAGATCCCGGACACCCTCCCAGGATTCGAGAAACCATAAGGCATCTTCGGGAGAGACTTCCAGCTCCCGGACGATGCGCTGAAGAAAGACATCTCGTTCGTTTTCTGCGGGGAATGGCGGAAGAAGGCCCTCTTCCACAAGCCGGAGAAGACCATCAATTTCCTGGGGGAAACGTCCCTCCTCCCGGAGGAGGTAAAGGCGAAGACCTTCGGGTTCTTGCAGTACATCCTTTCCATGTTCCGAAAGGTACTTACGGAGCTTTTCTCTTACGACTGTACGCACGTAACAAGCACCTCCAGGAAAGAATGAGCAAGGATATGCACCACCATAGGTCACCTCTGCCTTATCAAAGACTTCTTTAAACCCTTCGAGAAAGGGACGTGAAGGGGGGAAACACCCGACACAAGAGAAAATGTACCACATATGAACAGGAGGAACAACAAAAAAGGAGTCGGCCCCCACTCAGAAAGACTCCTCCGGAAACGCTCATACCGATCGTCTTTCTCCTCATAATAGCAAAAGATCCTTGCATAGACCATGGCAAATGCGGAAAAATCGAAAAAAACCTTCCCCCATATCTTAACACAAAAAGGGGGTTGCATTTCCAAAAAACTCATGCTATCATTTCCGGGCCTTGGGGAATCGTCTAATTGGCAGGACGCTTGACTCTGGATCAAGTAGTCGTGGTTCGAGTCCACGTTCCCCAGCCAGCCGCGAGTACGCGGTCCCTTCGTCTAGTGGTCTAGGACGCCGGGTTCTCAGCCCGGTAACAGGGGTTCGAACCCCCTAGGGACTGCCATTTTTTTGTGTTCTGTATGTGTTTTCAGGATACGGTAAAAGTTTAGAGAAAGAGCTTCTTTCGCCTCGGCGGGAGAAGCTCTTTTTTCTTCTCTATTTTTTCGTTGTTCTATCTCCGAATGGATGCGGCCATACGCCTCCAGGTATGCCGTCTCCCCCGGATAGCTACGGAATAGGCGGTGATGTTTTCGGGAACCCCTATGCCCGAATATCCCGCATCTCCGATATGATGGATATCCACACCGCACATCTTGGCCCACAGGGCTATCTGGGCCACGCTCTCCGCACTTGCCCCCTCCTGGGAGGTTCCCAGAGAACTCATGGCGAGGAGTCCCCGTGAGTGAGCGGTGCGGGCAAGCAAGGTTCCCTCCTCCAGAGTGATCCCCGGCACCGTTCCCGGAGCGGGAAAAAGAATGACGTCCGCTCCCGCATCTTTCCAGGCAGCCACGCATTCCTCCGGAAGAAAGGGATCCTCTCCCGAAAAGGGCACTCCCGCATGGTGCATCTTGCCCACCATAAGAAGAGGATCGTCCCCCACCACTTTGCGTATTTCCTCGAGCGCCCGGGTTATATCCTCCAACGTAACCCGGGAAGCGGGATTTCCCGTAAGGAGAATAAAGGATGCCCCCCGATCCACCGCCCGCCGGGCCTGATCCGGGGTAGCCCGGTATCCGGGTTTCACCCATTCCGAAGGCTCCAGATTGATTCCCACGGGGCGCCCCAGAAAGGAGGCGAGCTCGTAGAAGAAAACGCTCTCTTCCATCTCGGGAAGCCCCGCGACTTCGGGTTTTCCCGGATCGATCATGTTGAGGAGAATACAGTCCGCTCCCATGGCGGCGGCAAGCTCCGGATTGCTCACGCCGTCCACCAGAGGAGCCTTGTGCGCCACGACTTCCGAAAAAAGGATACGTCCTTCGCTTGCGGAGAAACTCTGCAAGAGCTCCCTTCCCGAGAGAGCCGCCATTTCGGAATATGTCATATCAAGAAAACGCCCCATGGCTTTCGCCCCTTTCTCTTTGCAGCCTTGCCCTTTCTTCGGCCTCGCCCGCCGAAAAGCGGCACGTTCTTTTCGTTTCCTGAAATCCCTCCTTATTCTAGCACCTCTCGAAAGCCATGCCCAGAAAGCGCGTCCCCGAAAGGCGGCGGACAGAAAAAGCGGAGCTTCCGCAAAGAGCTCTTTGGCTTTGAAACGTTTCGAAAAGCTCCGGGGCTTTCAAACATTTTCGATTATGAGATACACTAAGGAAAATGGCATGGAAGAATTTACGGAAAGAGAGGCATAAAAGTCTCATGGGAGGAACCCAACTCAAAAAAATTATGGACATGGTGGATCTTCTGAGCCAGCCCGGAGGGACATGCATTCAGGAAATCCAGGAAACCCTGGGCGTTTCCCGGAGAACCGTCTACAACCTTCTGGCAATTCTCGAAAAACTCGGCTTCGCCCCTTACGACACAAAACCTCTGGGAGAGCGGGAAAAACGATGGTTCGTAACAAATCCCAAGGCCCTCCCCCTTACGGAGAGATCTCCGGAGGAGGGAATCAGTGCCAAAGAATACCTGGCCCTGCATCTCATGCAGGGGATAAGCGCCCCCTATCTGGGAGAAAAAATTTCCCGCTGCACTCGACAGGCTCTGGAAAAACTGGGAACCCTCCTTTTCGAAAAACCTCCCTGTTCCGGTGGTTCCGCCGAACGCCTTCACTGCCTTATGCTTGCTTCAGATACGCTCAAAAAAACCTACGAAGATCAGGAGGAGACCATTCAGGCTCTCATCCGAGCCATTCTCAAGCAGGAGACCCTCCAGATCACCTATCACTCCTTCTCCAAAAACCGGGAAATTCTCTTTCCCATCAATCCTCTTCAGTTTTTCGAAAGCCAGGGAGGGCTCTATCTTTTTTACGAAAGCCCTCTCCATAAGGAATTCCGGGTACTTGCAGTGGATCGAATTCTGGAGACCCTTCCCACGGAGCAGAATTTCGAATGGCCCGAAACCTTCGACGGCCAAACCCTGGTGAGCAACTCCTTCGCCATGATATGGGACGACCCCGTGGAGGTCACTCTCTGGATCGCTCCGGAACAGGCAAAATACGTGAAAGAACGAAACATCGTTCGACAGCAACGGGTGGAAGAATGTAAGGATGGCTCTCTGAAGACACATCTTACTTCCTCGGGATGGTGGACCATCAAGCAGTGGATTCTCTCCATGGGCTCCCATGCGGCGGTACTGGATCCCCCTCACTTACGCCGGGAAATGGAAGAAACCCTTCGAGAAATGCAGCAGATCTACTCCCAGCAGATTCTGTAACTTCGCCGCTCCCGGAACCGGCGGCCCTCCCCGGTTCCGGGAGCGCGCCACCAATCCGTACCGGGAAGGTATCCGTCCCCCCTTTCCAGCACCATGGAAAGGGGAAAAAAATCTTCATATTCCTCCAAACCTCGGGGATTTCCATGAGAATTTTTCGGCACCACCCTGCCGGAGCAGTTGCGAGGATTTACCGCGAGAAACCACTCCTCCCGACGGGAGAAATCTCCGCATTTTTCCAGGATCTCCTTCCGGCAAAGCCGAATCTCCCGCCTTGCGGGAGGAGAAAAGAGGAGCGGGCTCCGAAGCTGCAAGAGCACCCAGGAAACCTGAAGATTCTCCTCAAATACATCGGGGAACTCCTCTCGCCCCTCCTGCGCATAGAGAGCCAGGAGAAGATTATCTTCCGGAAGGAGAAGGCACTCCTCCCGGGCAAAACCGAGGGGAATCCCGATCTGCCGGGAGAGAAAATCCGCCACCCCCGGAGTGGGCAAGGCGGAGGTCCACCGATTGGCGAAGATAAGCCCCGAGGCCTCTCGAGAAGAGATATATTCGCTGCAGCACACTTCTTCCTGCAAGATAAGGAAGGTGGTCCCCAGGGCTTTGCCGCTTCCGAGTACGAACTTCATTGCAAAGTACCTCCTGAAAGAATTCTCCCTGCTTTGGATTATTGCACCCCTTTTTTACGAATTCAAGCGAACGCGTCTTTCGCACCTCCAGAAGCATACCCTCCAACTATGAAAATTCTCTTCACATGAAAAATAGAAAAGCTCTCTCCTCTCCCAAAGGGGAGGAGAGAGCTTTTCTATTTTCAGAAGGCTCCCCTTTTCGGAAAAGAAGCCCTTCGTTTCGGTTATAAACTACCGTTTCTGAAGCCGATACTCCCGCTTTACCCGTACGATTTTTCCCGCGAAGGGCTGAACGCGACAAGAGTGAAAGAGGACATCTACCGGTTCTCGGCTCCCCGTGTGCAATCCTCTTCACAACCGTTCTCTTTCTCCCGTAGCTAACTAAAGACCTCCAATCAGCGGATTATCGAAGATCGGACCGCACTTCCGAGGCAGCGTTGAATCACATTCCCCTATCTCTCCGGGGTTTACGAGACGCGCCACAAAGAATTCATAGGCGTAGTAGTCCGAATACCTTCGATGCATTGCAGGTTCTTGTGCAAGCTGGTCAAGCACGGCAAGCGCTTCTTCGTCATCTCCATATTTACCGCGTAGCTCCTCGATGCGAACCTCCATCGGGAAGTAAAAATCATCCCACCACGCCTCATCCGGAAGGGTGAAGTGGCCGATGAGCGAGAAACCGCTCCTCTCGATTGCCGTCAGGACGTCTGAAACCCGACCCATGGTCGGGTAGTCCAGGTCAAAGCTCGCTTTAACCTCGGGCGGCGGGTTGTCCCTGAGCCAGACCGCATCGGTGAAGGCGAGGTAACCACCGGCGCCCAGTAGCCCGCGGCACACATGCAGAGCCTTCTCGATGCCGATATTGTAGAGCGCTCCCTCGGACCAGACGAGGTCGAAGCTCGCGGGAGACAGCCTGGGTTCGGCCATGTCCCTCACCATAGGCTGAATCCGCTCGGCGAGGCCTCGCACAGCGACCGTGGCGCGCAGTCGCTCGATGTTCGGCACGTGGATGTCGAGGGCGGTAATGATCGCGCCGGGCAGAAGTTCAGCCAGACAGAGCGTCTGTCCGCCAACGCCACAGCCCAGATCAAGCACCGTAGGCGCGGATGGCAGATCGCGACAAAGGGCAAGAACCCTTGCGACACAGTCCCGGTTGCCCGGGCCCTGCCTGGGGAGCGATTCGTAGAGCTCGAAAAAGATCTGCCAAAAACGCGGTGGGAGTTCGTTCATGTCATACCCCACAATCTACATTTCCTTCGTCGATACCAAATAACCCAAGGCCCCTACTATCTGCACACCGGCTCAGGGACTGCTTGCCTTTGGTTTCCTCTTAACCGCTAAAAGCGAAAAGACATCTTTCAGAGCACTCTCACTGTCGATTGTAAGAAGCAACCATTTCCCATCATGATACGTCGCGGCCTTGTCGTATTCCTTTCTGGTACATGGCGTCAGGCTATCCCTCATGCCTTCCACCTTCGTGCGTTCTTCCGCTCCAAAAACGATGAGTAATGCAAAACGGTTTTTCTCGGGAATCAACGTGCAGAAGGATTTCGATTTCTTGTATCTGAGGGACCAGCCGTGTTTCCTTCCTCCGAAAAGCCATTCCGGACCAAAGACGTTTGGGTAAAGTTGTTCGATCCACTCCACAGTACATTTCCAGTATCGGTAGGCTTCTTCACCGATCCAATCTTCGATTTCCCAATCGCTTGGTGGATTACCGGGGCCTGTCATACGAATGTTATATTCACTCACCACTATCTCTCCCTATAAACTGATGTGGTTGAACGACAAGGGACACCCATAAAGAGCCGCAAGAAAAAGAATGAGGTGTTCATTATCATTAAAACACATCACCACTCCTGAGTACAACCCATTCCTCCTGCTTCTGGTTATTGCAATCTTTTTTACGAATTCAAGCGGACGCGTCCTCCGCACCTCCGGGAGCATGCCCTTCAACCATGAAAATCCTCTTCACATGAAAAAATAAAAGAGCTCTCTCTTCCCTCAAGGGGGAGGAGAGAGCTTTTCTATTTTCAGAAGGCTCTCCTTTTCGGGAAAGAAGCCCTTTGTTTTAACTATAAACTACCGCTTCTAAAGTTAATATTCCCGCTTTACCCGTACGATTTTCCCCGTGAAGAGCTGAACGCAAAGAGAGCAAAAACTCTCATTTCCAGCATACGAAGAGGAGGTGAGATTTCCGGGTTTTGTAGGAAAAAAATTTCAATTCTTCCATCTTGCGGGAAAAGTTCGCAGGGTGTTAGAGCTCATCACCGCATCATCAGCACGAAGACTCCCCAGCCCAGGTACTCGCGGGTGTAAGCGGTATAGCGTTCGGGTTCCGAGGTCAGTCGAGCTCGAACCTCCTTCGCCAACTCGTCATCGGGGTTGGCCTCAAGCCATCGGCGCATGGTAAGCCATTTGGCCGCCTCGTATCTGTCCCAACCGTCTTGGTCAGCCAGAACCATTTCAACAACGTCATAGCCAAGGCGACCGAAAGACGCGAGACGTTCCGGAAGCATGAGGAAGTCGGAGATTTCCTTGGCAAGACACCCCTTGGCGACATCTTCCGTCGGCGGCAACTGCCGCCAGTAAGGCTCGCCAATGAGGATGATCCCTCCGGTACACAAGCTGCGCGCCAGAAGCTCCATAGTGCCGGCAACTCCTCCGCCAATCCAAGTAGCACCGACACAGGCCGCCACATCGACCTTCTCGTCAGAGATATAGCCAGCGGCATCGCCATGGATGAACTTGACCTGGTCGGCGACGCCGAGTTCTTCAGCGCGGAGTTGCGCTTGCTCGGTGAACAACTGGCTCATGTCGATGCCAGTGCCGATAATGCCGTGGTCACGCGCCCACGTGCACAGCATCTCCCCCGAACCGCTGCCGAGGTCGAGCACTCGGGCTCCCGGTTCCAGGCGCAACGCCGCACCGAGAGTGGCAAGTTTCTCGGGTGTGATCGGGTTGTGGATACGGTGAGCGCTTTCGGTAATGTTGAATATTCGTGGAATGTCCAATGCGGGAAACCTCCTTACGGGTGTACGTGTTTGGTAATATAAAAGAAACCCACTTGGGGCCTGAATGGTAATCGAAAAGGGGACCACCCCGCAGCGTTTCACCTTATACTGAACCCTATGGTAAGACACCACTCTTGACATAGGGGGAACAAGGAGATGCACGGGATGGTCATGCAAGAGATTATCATAAAAAAACACCTGCAGGAACACTGTTCCATCCGCCAACTAGCCCGGGAATATCACATGAGCCGTAAAACGATTCGCAAGATGCTTGCCCGGGGCAGTGCAATGCCCGGGTATTCCTTCACAAAAGAGCGTTCATGCCGCGTCATGGATCCTTACAAGAAGATCGTCAAATCCTGGTTGGAAGAGGACAAAAGTGCTCCTCCCAAGCAGCGGCAGACGGCGGAGCGGATCTACCAAAGGCTCGTGGAGGAATACGGTTTTTCCGGCTCCTCCTCCACGGTACGCAAGGCGGTAGCCCGGATGCGCCTCACCGTATCCGGAAAACGTCGGAGGCCCCATGCTCTTCCAGTTCTTCTCGGAACGCTATGAAAGGGGGAGTGTCCTGATTACCACGAATCTCGAATTCAGCCGCTGGACCGAAGTCTTTCAGGATGTTTCACTCGCCGCGGCGCTACTCGACCGCCTTACCCATCATTCCCACGTTCTTCTCTTCAACGGAGAGTCCTACCGGTTCTCCGAAAGAGTGAAGAAGAGGTGCCTCTCGTCGAGGGGCGGATCCCTTTTCGGTTACCAAGGTGAGTTCCTTTTGGATTGACGAACACACTCCCCGTGTGCAACCCTCTTCATAACCGTTCTCTTTCTCCTGCGATTAACTAAAGACCTTCAATAATCAACGAATTATCGAAGATCGGGCCGCACCTGGTGACGGCTTACCGAAGTCCATATTTATCCTTGAACTCTTCAATCCAATCTTCATGCCCGCCCGATTCTTGTATGGCCTCGACAACCATCTGAATGGTCAACCTGCCAACTCGATAACGCAGGTTCTGCGGAATTGCTTCATATAGGAAGGGCCACAAACCACTTTGGTCATTCCTATCATTCGCGGACTTCAAGAATGCGGGATTCCTCGAATCGTGCAGCAGAATGAAGCTCCCTTGCTTGGCAAAGGCAAATGTTGCCTCGCGGAAAAATTGGTAGTAGTTCGCGAACGGGCAGATTGCCCCTTTAACAAGAGTCGCCTCCGAAAAACCAAGTTCATCCAAACGCTGCCAATATTGCCTGCCGATATGGTACAGGTAACATTCACCAAGCCTTTCTGGATACGGATTTCGACCTTCGCAATCGCCACCAGCGAAAACGGAGCAACCGCCAAACTCTCGTTCCACCATCTTTGCCTCGATAAAAATGCTGTCGTACGAACCTGACAAAATGATGTCGATAGACGTGGGTTGCCCACTATCCTCGTTAAAAACTGACCGGTCGTCGTGCTCAAAAGCTGCTTCAACCTTCCCTTTCGGCCATGGGACGCCCAACTTTTCAATCGCAATCTTCAAAGGAGCAAGATCGTTTCGGACGATCAGAGGGCCAATCAGATTAAATGTCATGGCCTGACTGCTTAGCCCGTGATGAAGATATTTGTGCAAAGGGAATGAATCTTCGCCGAGGTGTTTTTCCTGTTCTTGGCGAATGTAATCCGCGACATCTTCACAGATAAGATTCCTGGCCCACAGATCATGACGAGCGAGGCAGTACCCCATCTTGGGATGGGTTTCGTACCCCCGTTTGCTAAACCATTGTTCCGCCGCCTTGCGCAGAGATGCCTCGAAGCTCTTGTATCGCGTGTAAGGCCAGGTTTTGGCCATTTGCCGGCTGTTGGGGATTTTCATGAACCCTCTCCTTGTTCGCCTATCAGTCGCTCCGCCAGCTCGAATGCGTCCACGGGCCAGAAACACTCGGGCCGGGGATGGCATACATCTGGCTGTCCTGCCGCAGGGCGGCATTCGAGCAGGGATTCCACCCATTGGCCAGGGACGGCGTTACGGCCGTACACAGCGCCCAGCAGTGCGCCACAGATGGCAGCGTTGGTGTCGGTGTCTCCTCCGCGCATGACGGTGCCCACCACGGCCTCCTCCAAATTCGGAGCATGCAAGAGCTCCCACAGGGCGTTGCGAAATGCCGTCAGAACCCACCCCTGCTGGTGGAGATAATCGGCGGGGGGCGCTTCAGCGGCTCCCCTGACCGCATTCAGAAGACTCCGATCCACCTTCATTTCTTCCGCCCACGTCATGATCTGCTGATACAGATTTCGAGCGTCACACCCGTGGTGGACGGCATGAGCGATGGACATCGTGAACAGCGCATTAGCTTGTTGGCAGACCGGATGGGGATGGGTGATCGCTGCGTCCTGCCGTGCCCACTCGGCAACCAGCCCCGGGGCATGGTTGGCTCCGAAGATGCCCAAAGGGCTGATCCGCATCATAGCGCCGTTGGCCTGGCTGTCTGGATTGACCCGACCCCGCAGGCTACTGGAGACTGTCATGCCGCAATCGAAGGGCCCGGAGTCCAGCCAAAAGATATACGCTTTCCTGGCTTCCTCGGGATCGTACTTTCGCTGGCCCGCCAGCATGCGGGCCAGCGAAAGCGCCATCTCGGAATCGTCCGTCGGTTGGCCAGCGATGGTGTTCCATGTACCACCGTCCGCAAGATTACGGACACCGTTCGGGTATTCTCGCCGGATATCATCCGGAGAACGAAACTCCACCAGGCTGCCAAGAGAGTCTCCGGCAAGCTGGCCGAGCAGAGAACCCTGGGCGCGGGAGAGCATGCCTTCATATTTGCACTCATCCGTTGGTTTGACGTTCTGAATCACTGGGCAACCTCCACTGTCGATGGCTGGTTCGCAGCCAGCCCATCCGCATTTTGTGAAAATAGAAACGAAAACGTGGCTTTGATCCGCTTGGGTTCTTTGATGTGGTTTAACGGCAAGGGACACCCATAAAGAGCTGCAAGGAAAATAATGAGTTGTTCATTACTATTAAACCACATCCCTACTTCTGAGTACAACCCATTCCTCCTGCTTCGGATTATTGCAGCAGTTTTTTACGAATTCAAGCGGATGTGTTTTCCGCACTTCCAGGAGCATACCCTCCAACCATGAAAATTCCCTTCACATGAAAAAATAAAAAAGCTCTCTCCTCACCCGAGGGGGAAGAGAGAGCTTTTCGTTTTTCAGAAGACTCCCCTTTTCGGAAAGGAAGCCCTTCGTTTCGGTTATAAACTACCGTTTCTAAAGCTGATACTCCCGCTGGCCCATGAGATGGGTGCCTTCGGGGGTTTTCAGGTAAAGGCCGCCGTATTCCTGAACGGAAGCGGCGCGTACTTCGATAAAACGACCTTCCGGGGTCATCCAATAGGGTTTCCCCTGAATATAAACTAACTTCATATAATATTTTTCTCCTTTTTGACTACTTCTTTGATTATTTCCGGCTTTTCCGGAGGATTCTTCCGTCCTGAGAGATCTCAAGCCAGGAAGTTCTCCGATGTCTCTCCGGATAAGGACGAGACCAGAGCTTTTCGAGCATGCCGAAGGTTTATGCGTTCTTCCCGAGAAGTACCGGGGGTGTTTTTCCCGGCTCCATGATTGCGGCAATCTTTTCGAATCGGTTCTCCCGCTTTTCCCGCACGATTTCCCCAGCGAAGGACTGAATGCGAAAAGAGCGAAAACTTTCATTTCCGGCATACAAAGAGGAGGTGAGATCTCCGGTTTTTGTACGAAAAAGAATTTCAGTTCTTCCATCTTGTGGGAAAAGGCGGAGGGACTTCCGGGGAAGGCAGAAAACACAGAAAAATGTCCTCTTTCCCCCGTGGCGAAAGAGGACATCTACCGATTCTTGGCTCCTCGGCGAGGACTTGAACCTCGAACCTAGTGGTTAACAGCCACCCGCTCTGCCGATTGAGCTACCGAGGAATGCACAAAACACTAAATGAGACACGCTAGTTACGTGGAGGCGGCACCCGGATTCGAACCGGGGGATAAAGGATTTGCAGTCCTCTGCCTTACCACTTGGCTATGCCGCCCCATTTGCTCTCTTATGGAGCGGAAGACGGGATTCGAACCCGCGACCCCAACCTTGGCAAGGTTGTGCTCTACCACTGAGCTACTTCCGCAGGAATTACAAGTGGTGGCGAGACCCAGAATCGAACTGGGGACACGAGGATTTTCAGTCCTCTGCTCTACCTACTGAGCTATCTCGCCATACACGATGGGGACATGAAAAATGGCGGGGCTGACGAGACTCGAACTCGCGACCTCCGGCGTGACAGGCCGGCACTCTAACCGACTGAGCTACAACCCCGCATAATTCTATGCTTTACAAGGTGCCTTCAAATTTGGTGGGCGGAGATGGGTTCGAACCAACGACCCCCTGCTTGTAAGGCAGGTGCTCTTCCGCTGAGCTATCCGCCCCGCCGCTTCGGCTCTTTTTACTGCTTCCTGACCGGCGCGAGGGTAAGTATATCCAGACCCGGGCTTTGTGTCAAGCCTCCAAAGCGGATTTTCTGCAATTTTTTTCCCGAGAGCTCTTCGGAGGAGCTTCTCCCCGGAGTTTTCCGAGAAGGCGCCGGGCATTTTCTCCGAAAAGCCCCGGCGCATATTCACCGAAGGTATCCGGAAAAGCTTCTTCCAAAAGGCTGCGATAACGGGGAAAACGCAGAAGGGGATAGTCGCTTCCGTAAAGGGTGCGGCTCATGACATGGGGACTTCCCGAAAGAATCCGGAAAATTTCTTTTTCGTAGAGAAAGGGAGATGCCGCCACGTCATACCATGCATTCCGAAGATAGCGCCGTATCTCGGGCATGGTTTCATACATCCAGAGCCCGCCTCCCCAGTGCGCGAAAATTACGGACACCTCGGGGTGATGGGTGCAAAATGCCGCAGCCTCCCGGGGCCCCGTAGAACCTTTTCCGGGATAGTCGTGCCCCAGAGGTTCCGCCGTATGGATGAGAAGAGCGAGGGACGCCTCGTGGCAAAGCCCCGCAAGCCGCCAGGTCTGTCGCATATCGTCGATATCCCATCGCTGCCCTCCGGGAAAGATTTCTCCCACTCCGATGGCTCCTTTTTCCGCGCATCGGGACACTTCACTCTCCACATCGGGGTGAAGAGGCGGCACCACCGCCAGGGGAAGAATCTTTTCCGGGTTCTGCTCCGCCGCTTCGAGAACGTAGTCGTTCACCTCCCGGCAGAGCCCCATGTCGGTAAAACCGAAACCGCATATCCAGGATTGATCCACCTGGTCCTCCTCCATGGCCTTCAGGAGATTCTCCAGGGTTCCCCATCGATGCGCCCGGCTTTGAACGAGGGATGCAAAGTACGGCTCTCTCTCGGCTATTTTCTCCCAGTGGCGCTCGATTTCCGGGGGATATACGTGGACATGCGTATCAATAATCACCATCCGCTTCCTCCTTACAGTGTTCTTTTTCTTCCGCACAAAGCCGATGAGCCCAGCGCACCGGCTCGGGAAGGCGGTAACGGATACAGCAGGAAAGCACCATGGAAACTCCCTTTTCCAGGGAAATACCCCATCCTACGCTGACATAAAGAGGCTTCACTCTCTCCCGGGAACGCACCACCATGCCGAGAAGAGAGCCGTCTTTGCCCCTCAGGGGCTCCCTGTCCCCCTTAGAAGGCCCGGGGGGAGCAAAGGTTCCCACGAGATGGCTCTTGGCTACTCCCACGGAAGGAATGCCCGTGAGAAGCCCGAAATGTGAGGCCAGGCCGAAGAATCGAGGGTGGGCAATTCCCGCGCCGTCCACCAGCCAAAGATCCGGAAGCAGAGTAAGTTTTTCGAAAGCCTCAAGAAGCACCGGAATTTCTCGAAAGGAAAGATACCCCGGAACGTAGGGAACCGTTACGGGGGATACCGCAAAGGCTCGATCCACAAGGCGTAGATGGGGGTACGAAAAGAGAACCAGCCCCCCAAGGGCGAAGAGCGTTCCTCGGGAAGAAGAAAAATAGGATACGTCAGTGCCTCCTACGAGGGTGCAGGCTCCGAAAATTTCCGAAGGCGGAGGGAGTAATTTTCGAAGGTTTTCCTGAATCTGTGCGTATTCTCTGTACAACCGGGACATGAAAACGTTCTCCCTTTTCGCAGACATCTCCCACGGAATCGGGAAATCCGAAAAATGCAGATACGGAAAAGGGACGACGGCTCAGCGCCATCGCCCCTTAAAGTATATCACGGAAAAGCGGAGAGAAGCGTGTTACTTCACTTCTACTTCGGCACCGGCCTCTTCGATCTTCTTTTTGACTTCTTCGGCCTCTTCCTTGGTGACCCCTTCCTTGAGGGGCTTGGGGGCGCCATCCACGAGCTCCTTGGCTTCCTTCAGGCCAAGGCCGGTGATCTCGCGAACCACCTTGATGGTGGCGATCTTGTTGGAGCCCGCACCCTTGAGGATTACGTCGAACTCCGTCTGCTCCTCTTCCGCAGCCGCAGCGCCAGCGCCGGGCATCATCATGGGCATAGCCATGGCGGGAGCCGCAGCGGAAACACCGAACTTGTCCTCAAGTTCCTTCACGAGCTCGGAAAGCTCAAGTACGCTCATTTCTTCAATCGCTTTGATGATATCTGCACGGGTCATAATACGGTCACACTCCTTGATAGTTTACGAAAATATGTGGGGACAAAGCCTTTTTAGGCTGCATCCTTTTCTTTCTGCTCTTTGATCTGGGAAAGGGCGGTAACCAACCCGCGCACGTTTCCGGAAAGCACTGTAACCAGTCCGCGAATGGGGCCCACCATGGTTCCCACCACCTGGGCAAGAAGCTGCTCCCGGCTGGGAAGGTCTGCCAGGGCAAGAACCTGTTCGCCTCCGATAATTTTGCCCCCGAGAATTCCCGCCTTGATAAGAAGATCCTTGTTCTTCTTTTCCTTGGAGAAATCCCGAAGAGCCTTGGCCACCGCCGCCACATCGTCATAGACCATGGTATAGGCGTTGGCTCCGAGAGTATACTCCTGGGGGACTGGAAGTCCCGCCTCCTCCAGAGCGATACGGAAGAGAGTGTTTTTTCCTATCTTCATCTCTCCTCCGGCTTCCCGGACCTTGCTGCGGACTTCCGTCATCTGGGCCACCGTGAGACCGCGGTATTCTACAATGAGAACCGCCTCGGCACGTTCCAGCATTTCTTTGTATTCCGCTACTTGCTGCACTCGCTTTTCATTAGGCATCGTTTCACCTCCTCACAAAAAAGGTGCTCCCGGTTCCGAAACCGGGAGCACCTACGCATGGCAAGAATAAATTCTTTGCACACGAATATCCCGGACCTCGGCGGGCAAAATTAAGCGCTCTGAAGCGCACCAGCTTTCTACAGTCCCAAAACGTGCCGATTATAGCACGTTCTTCTGTGAAGAAAAAGCGTTTTTTACGTTAGTCTACGATTTCCTTCTGAGCCGAAGCGGCATCCACGGGAATGGCAACTCCCATGGTGGTGGAGATGGTAAAGCTTCGGATGTACTGCCCCTTGGCGACAGAAGGTTTGGCTTTTACGATGGCCCGCAGCATGGTGGCGATGTTGTCGAAAAGCTTCTCTTCTCCAAAGCTCGCCTTGCCCACGGAGTTGTGGATGATGGCGAACTTGTCCACCCGGAACTCCACTCGCCCCGCCTTGATTTCCGTGATGGCACCACCGATGTTGTCCGTTACGGTATTAGCCTTGGCACTGGGCATCATGCCCCGGGGGCCGAGGATCTTGCCGAGACGGCCCACGACCTTCATCATGTCAGGAGTAGCCACCACCGCATCGAAATCCAGCCATCCTCCCTGGATTTTCTGCACCACATCCTCGCCGCCGACGAAGTCCGCTCCCGCAGCTTCGGCTTCGGTAACCTTCTCGCCGCTGGCAATTGCGAGAACCCGCTTGGTCACTCCCGTTCCGTGAGGAAGAGAGACGGTGCTCCGCACCTGCTGGTCCGCATGACGGGGATCGACGCCCAGCCGGACATGAATCTCCACACTCTCGTCAAACTTGGCAGTGGCGATTTGAGGCACCAGAGCCACCGCTTCTTTGAGACTGTACAGACGATCCGCATCAACCTTCTCGAGAAGAGCCTTATAACGTTTACTCTTTTTGGCCATTACTATTCCTCCTTGTGGTCATAGCGGAGTTTCCTCCTGCCACCTATGCTAACCGGAAGAAGCCCGAAACGAGCGTCTTCTCTAACGAACCTCCACGCCCATGGAGCGGGCGGTTCCCTTGATCATCTCCATGGCGGCCTCCACGGTGTTCGCGTTGAGATCCTCCATCTTGATTTTTGCAATCTCCTCTATCTGAGCCAGAGAAATCTTGCCCACCTTATTTTTGTTGGGCTCCCCGGAACCCTTCTCCAGCCCGATAGCCTTTTTGATAAGCACGCTGGCGGGGGGGGTCTTCATGATGAAAGAGAAGCTGCGATCCGCATACACCGTAATCACCACGGGAATGATCATTCCCGGCTGATCGGAAGTTTTAGCGTTGAACTGCTTGCAAAACTCCATGATGTTCACTCCATGCTGTCCAAGAGCAGGCCCCACGGGAGGTGCGGGGGTTGCCTTTCCTGCAGGCAGCTGGAGCTTGATTTCTCCGATTACCTTTTTTGCCATACCACTTGCTCCCTTCTTCCTTGTCGCCTCTTTTTCCCGCCCGAAAAAAGCGAGAGGAGGCGTTTAAATTTTTTCACTACACCAATCTATAGCTCTAGAGCTTCTGGAGCTCGCTGTAGTCCGCTTCAACCACCGTTTCACGACCGAACACGGTGACGGAGAACTTGACCTTGCCTTTTTCGGCCAAAACTTCCACCACCGGACCGCTCTGTCCTTCAAAGGCACCGGACCTTACGGTAACCACGTCTCCCGGTTTAAGATCGATCTCCATGCGAGGTTTCGCCTGTCCGAGACCGATCTTGTCCATGACATCCTGGATTTCCTTGTCCGAAAGGGGCATGGGGTGATTGCCGGCTCCCACGAAACCCGTAACTCCCGGGGTATGCCGGACAACGAACCAGGATTGGTCGCTCAAGATCATCTCCACCAGGACATAGCTCGGGTAGAGTTTACGGCGGATACGTTTGGTCTTGCCATCCTTAACCTGTAAACGCTCCTCGATGGGAACGAGCACGCTAAAAATGCGGTCCTCCATTCCCATGGTGGCGATCCGCTGTTCCAGGTTTGCCTTGACCTTATTTTCGTATCCAGAGTAGGTCTGGACTATGTACCAACGTTTTTGGCTGTTTTCACTCATCACTTAAAAGGGGGCCATAAAGTGGCCCCCTCACCTCCCAGTTAGAGAGTGCTGATTTCTCTTCGGGTTTCCTAACCGACAACACGAGAAAACACTGCGGTTAGAAGCATGTCCACTACACCAAGGTAGGCCGCCATCATAAAGGTAACCGCAATTACGATAAGCGTGGAGTACCATACCTGCTGTTTTCCGGGCCAAGTAACCTTCTTGAGTTCAGCCTTGGCTTCTCTGAAAAAGCTAAAGAGCTTACCCATTCATGCTCGGCCTCCCCTCGAAGTTTTTATTCTAAATAGATATGGCAGGCCCGGCAGGACTTGAACCTGCAGCCCCCGGTTTTGGAGACCGGTGCTCTGCCAATTGAGCTACGGACCTACGCACCTGGGGAATTATACCCTACTTGCACTCCTTGTGCAAGGTGTGTCCCTTGCAAAAACGACAGAACTTCTTTTTTTCAAGCTTCTTCTGTTGCTTTTTCTTGTTCACCTTCGTGACATAATTACGACGCTTGCACTCGGTGCACTGCAATCCTACGATATCGGCCATGTAAAAGACGCCTCCAAACTAATGTATGGTTCTCCTTTAATCGAGAATCTTGGTGACTACGCCAGCGCCCACGGTCCGGCCGCCTTCACGTACGGCGAAACGAAGACCTTCTTCCATGGCGATAGGCACGATGAGATTCACTTCGAACTGCGAGTTGTCCCCGGGCA